>ERZ857998.353-NODE-353-length-68297-cov-10.262566_pt1 | contig 68297 bp, 76 predicted proteins | sample MGYA00519954_ERZ857998 | MGnify/ENA primary metagenome ERZ857998 (study PRJEB31778, sample SAMEA3449424) | human gut metagenome | biome: human gut; feature: human-associated habitat; material: faeces | place: United Kingdom | collected 2010/2012 ...
CTACGGTGCTGACAACCGCGCCATCATATTCGCTGGCGATGAAGTCCGCGACCTTTTGGCTTTCGAGCGCCGCAACGAGCGCCTTGGTCTTGTCGGTCTGTTCGTTACCCTCTTTGACCGCGACGATGTTGCTGTAAGCAGAGGAGGAACCTTCTGTCAGCAGCGCGTCCTTAACCGGATTCAGGTCAGCGTCCAGCGCGTAGTTGGAGTTGATAACCGCGTAGTCAACGTCCTGCAGAATGCTCGGAAGCTGCGCGGCTTCGACTTCCTGGAACTTGATATTGTGCGGATTGTCGGTGATATCCTGCACGGTAGCGGTGATGCCCGCGCCGTCCTTTAAGGTGATCAGCCCGTTGTCCTGCAGCAGGAGCAGAGCTCTGGCTTCGTTGGTCGTGTCGTTTGGAACCGCGATTTCGACTGTGGACGCGGCATCGTCACCGCCGCTCCCGCAGCCGGTGAAAGCGAATGCCAGAGAAAGCACCAATGTGAGCGCGAGAAAACCTGATAATAACTTTTTCATTTCTTTTACCTCCTGAAACTAAAAAGGAGAGCCGTCATAAGCTCTCCCTCACTTTGATTCTTAAACCTCGTTTACAATGAAAACTATGCTATGATGGAAAGCGCATTCTGAAAAATTGTCATGCAAAACATGCACATGCTGCACATGCACATAGCCATCATCATCATAGCGCGCTTTGTTTCGATTTTGATGTCTGCGAAATTTTTCATGATGCGGTTCTCCTTTCCTCAAGTCTTTTTTGTTTCTGTGGGCATAGTAACACAAGAATTATGATGTGTCAATAGGTTTTTTTAATTTTTTTGTGAAAAAACACGAAAAAATTTAGCGATGCGTGAATATTGCCGCAAAATACAGCGGAATCAGCCGCGCTGCCCCGGCTTTGGCAGGCTCCAGCGATAGTGAGAAGCCAAAAGCCGGATCGCGACAATCAAAATCGCGCCGCTGAGCATCGCGATATGCTGCGGTACGCAGAGACGGAGCGCGCAAAACAGCAGCGCGCCAGCGATCGCCGCCGTCGCGTAAATATGTTTGACAAAGATATAAGGCGGATCGCCTGCCATCATATCGCGCAGCAGTCCGCCGCCGACACCGGTGATGACACCGACGAAGACCGCGAGAAACACATTTGCCTCCGCGGTCACATCGAAAGCGCGCGCCGCGCCCGAAACGGTAAAGATACCGAGACCGATGGAATCTGCTAGCAGCATCAAAATGGAGTTTCCCTCCAAAAAAACACGAATTCGCGGGATGAAGACGATGAAGCAGGTGAGAATCGCTGTAATCGCGTAGATCGGGTCGTGAAACATCGCCGGCGGGAAGGCGCCGAGGATGATATCTCTTGTAATACCGCCGCCGACCGCGACGGTCAGACCAAGCACGCAGGCACCGAAGATGTCCATGTTTTTGCGAATGCCGGTCATTGCGCCGGAGACGGCAAACGCCGCGGCGCCGATCAATTCCAAAATTAAAATAAAAAAATCCATAGCAGTCCTCTCCGGTTCTTAAGGTGAGCTTGTGAGATTTTAAGATGGGTTTACGGCGCAGCAAGCTGGTTTTCGCCGCAGGCAAGGGTACTCCGCTCACACCTCTGAACCATAGTATAGCACATGGCAGCGCACACGTACAAGCAAAACAAGCAGGCATTCCAAAAGAAATCAGAGGGACGAAAGGCGCGAATCAGGGATGAAAAGTCATCAGGCTTTCGCGCAGCTCGTGTTATACTTAACACAAGGGAAAATGCTGTGTCAGCGGCGGAAAAAAAGTCATATCCGATTTGAGGGGGGTGCCGATACAAAGCGGTGTCCGAAAAGGAGAAAATTATGAAACAGGTGTGTCCACTTTATAGGGTACAGTTTATGAAATGGCATAATTCTTGCGACAGACAGACAGACAGACAGACAGACAGACAGACAGACAGACAGACAGCGGTAGGAAGCCCTCCCTGTCATTCTGTTTCTTTGATTTCATCTAAATACTAAAGCGACGTATCCTTCGCATAAGTTTTTATGTGCGGGACGCGTCGTTTTTTGTATACCAAAACTCATGACAGGAGGTGGTGCGCGAAACATAAATTCGGGCGCGTTCGGTATGCCCTGACGAGATGTGTGAAGGGCAAAACGCGGAATTCGCTCTTGTTCCTCGCGCGAAAAAAGGCGCGCGGGAAACAAAGCAGGAATATGTATAAGTAAGAAGGAGGAAGATACAGATGAAACAACACAAGACGAAAAGAAAACGGCTGCTGGTGCTGGCGCTCTGTCTGCTCACCGCGCTCTCCATGCTGCCGGTGACGGCGATGGCGGGGGCCGACGCCAACAGCGCAGCCGAAGGACAAGTGAGGATTACAAAGACACTTGTATCCGAGCAACCGGACCAAAACGGAAACTATACCATCAAGCTGACCGTGCAGGGAAATCCGGTCACGCACAATGTACAGCCGAACGCGGATGTGGTACTGGTAGTAGATTGCTCCGGCTCGATGGATGAAACGTTTTGGGGCATTAACTCCCGCATGATCGCTGCTAAAAAAGCCGGCAAAATATTTGCGGATAGTATACTCACCACAGACAGTGGGAATCGAATGGCTGTGATCGGCTTTTCCAGCAAAAAGCAGATACTGGGGATCTGGTATGATGATCCAATCAAAGTCAAGACCAATTTGCTTGAGACTTCAAAACCCATTAAAACAGCAATCGATCAAATGTCTGCAGGCGGCGGTACCGATTATACCGCTGCTTTAACCGAAGCAAAGCAGATCCTTGACAACCGGAGTAACAGGACACGCCCCGGCTATGTTGTGTTCATATCCGATGGCGCACCCGGTGCAGATGGAGAATCGCATAACGATCCGAAGTGGAACGGCAGTGTACAGGTAACTCAGCTCAAAGCTGCAGGCATCAAGATTTACACGGTAGGGATTGAGCTTAAAGAGTCCGAGGCAAGGTACTTGAAAAGCATGGCTACGGATGTCAATCACTATGTCAATATTTTAAAGAATAGTGTGGGAAAGGACTTGGAAGGGATACTCACCGAATGGGGGGAGAAGATCAACAGTGTTCCGGCGGGCAGCAATGCTGTGATGACGGATGTCATTAACGACGAGTGGTTCGAATATGTTTCTTCCGACGAGAGGCTGACTTGTGATGGGGACAAGAAATCACTTAGATGGGAGATTGGAGACATTCCGGAGCAAGAGCAAAGCGTGACCTTCAAAATTAAACCAAAAGAGGGTTGGTCTGGAACAAAAGATACCAATGAATCATGTAAGCTGACTTATATCAAGCCAGACGACACGCAAGACGAAGCAACCGCACCATCGCCGCAGATTACGCTTACGGCAACGACCGGCACCGTGACGATCAACAAGACCGTGATCGGATTGAAAAATGATACTGACAAGCTGCCGGATAAATTCACGTTCAAAATTATGCAAGGCGATGCTGTAAAGGCTACGGTAACGGCAATGAAAAACGCCGATGGCGGATACAATGCAGCAACTGCCAATGATCTGGCATACGGCAGTTATACAGTTGTTGAGGAAGGTGCAAGTGTTGAAGGCTATAACCTTGAGACGACTGGTCTCGATCAGCAAATAACGCTCGGAGAGGGAACCCAAGAGGCGACAGTCAATGTTACAAACACTTACACAGCACTAGAACCACCGCCGCTGGAAGTAGGCACCGTGACAATCAAAAAGATTGTAACAGGCCTGCCGAATGACAAGCTGCCGGAAAGCTTCACATTCGATATCAAGCAAGGCGATGATATAAAGGAAACGGTAACAGTAAGGAAAAACGACAACGGCACATACAAAGATGCAACAATAACTCTAGGAGTTGGTGGATACACAGTTGTTGAGAAAGAGCAAAAAGTTTCCGGTTATGTTGTGGCTACGAGCAGTAACCCTGCGGACGGCGAACTTGATCTGACGCAAGAAGACGCAACCATCACCTTTACCAACTCTTACGAAATGATTCCACCTAACACCGGTACGCTTATCGTCAAAAAAACCGTTTCCGGCAGCGGAGCAGATCATAACAAGCCATTCACTTTCACCGTAAAGTTGAAGAGCGCATCGCAACCGGAGGCCATGGCGGTGGCTCTAGTGAGTGACATGCTGAACAATGGAGATCCGAGCGGTGATGAGCCGGGCGACCTCAACTTAGAGATCGACAACGTTATATTCAAACGTAATTCTGAGGGTGTTTTTGTAGGAACATTCACTCTCAAGCATAATGAGAGCAAGACTCTCCCTATCCCGACAAGCGATTACCCGGCAGGCGTTACCTACACCGTAACGGAGAGCGATAACGATGGTTACACTGTGACTGTAAACGGTGAGGCGAAGCCAAGCGCGACGGGCGTGATTGAAGAAAAAGAAACAACTGTCGTAAAATTCAACAACCACAAGGATGGCGGTTACACGCCGGGTCCGACCTATTATCCGCTGACCATCCAAAAGGTGGTGACGGGTCTTGAGAGCGTTCCGGCAGACTACAAAGCGACGGTAAATATCATGAGCAAATATAGCTCTGTGCCGACGCGTACACTGATGCTGGAGCCAAACAAGCCGCAGACGGTACATCTACCGTACGGCGAATATACGCTTACCGAAACCGCGCCGGCAGTGGACGGATACAAGCTGACGGGGCAGACGTTCAGTGAAACAACCTTTATGCTGACCTACGGCGGGAAGAATGTGACCATCACAAACGCGTACACGAAGGAGCAGGAGGAACCGGTTGTGATTCCGGATGATCCGATGGCGCCGGAGGATGACAAGCCTGACAAACCGTCTAAGGTGAAGGACGATATGAGCAAAGTACCGAAGACAGGCGACGACACACCGCTTTCGCTGGCGCTCTACGGGCTGATTGCGGCAGGCGCGCTGCTGGGTATCCGCAAGGCGGCGAAACGGAAAATCAAATAAAAGATGGTAAGAATTTTGCGGGCTGCCGCTCCGGCAGCCGGATTCCATCAATTCTGCGAAAGCCCCATCTTGTAAGATGCTTTTGCCGATATTCCGGAAATCTCGCTGCACGAGGTTTCCGGAATAACAAAAAACCGGTGTATTGAAAACACCGGTTTTTGATTTGGTGGATCATCAGGGGTTCGAACCCTGGACACCCTGATTAAGAGTCAGGTGCTCTGCCAGCTGAGCTAATGATCCGCATAGATTTTTGTGCCGCTTGTTAGCACGTTTTATATCTTAGCAGTTTTTGTTTGTTTTGTCAACATAAATTTTCATAAAATCGAAGGTTTTTTGAAAAGATTTCGCACGCGGCGCGCAAGGACGCCTCGCGACGGCATTTTTTGCCAAAACCAGACAGCAAGAAAAGGGTGGGGAATGTGTATTTTCCTTTGCAATTCGAGCCGGATTAGTATATAATAAAACGAGTTACATAGATTCATCGGAAAATCGCGGGACGGGAGAAAAAATGCCAGTGGAATTACAGGAACTGTGGGAAACGGCAGTTCGGTTTTGTGAGGACAATGTGATAGGTGCAATCATAGCAGGAACTCTGCTGCTTTTGCTTGTCGCGCTTATCCTTTTGACCGCGCGGGGCCGCAAAAGACGCAAGCAGGAGGCGGACAAGTGGATGGCCGGCTTCGAGGAGAGAATGGCGGCCTTTGAACGAAATGAGAATCCGATGATGCCGCCGCGCGAATCGATTTTGAAGAGCCTGAGAGAAAACCGAAAGGCGCGGGGCGATGATGAAACGCCGGCGGACACGACGCGGACCGAGGCAATAAGCCGGAGCGCGCCGGAAGCGGAACCGGAGACTCGCGAGGACGCGCAGACAATGACGCGCCACGCGCGGAGTCTGAACCTCAATTTGACGATTCGTGTGGAAAACGTCAAGATCAGCGAGGGCTTGACGGACGGAGCATGGACGTGCCTAACGGGATCGGATGTGGAAACGGAACACGCGGAAGACAAACACCCGCGGGAAGAGGCAGGAAGGGAAGAAACCGGCCGCGAATCCGCGGACGCGCCCGCGCCGGAACGCGGCGAAAAAGGCGGGCAGTCTGTTTCAGTCAGCCGGTCCGGCAGAGTCTACTCGGAGGAGGAACTGCGCAGGCAGATCCACTAGACAGCGAGGAAAGCAAAAGCAGTAAACTACGGAAGAGGGAAAGAAATGTATTGTACAAAATGCGGAAAAGAATTATATCCCGATGACCGCTTCTGCGCGTATTGCGGCGCGGAGGTCAGAAATCGCGAAAAACCCAAACCCAAATACGAAGATATCGTGTTTAATCCCCCGTTTAAAATAGAAGCGGAGAAGAAGACACGCGAGATCCTGCAGGCGGCATCGCAGCCGCAGCCGGAGGAAACACCGAAGCAAACGGAGCCGGTTTCCTTCGACTGGAAGCTGGAAGAGCCCACGCGCAAGCAGCCTGCCAAAACAGAGGAAGTGGATTTTAACTGGGAAAGCGTTTTGGAACGAAGAAATTTGTCCCGCACGCAGGAGATTAATATTGAGAGGATTCGCGCCGCGCAGCTGGAAGCGGAGAGCGGACTCAGTTTCGCGCCGCGCGAGGACGCAAATCCTCCGGCAGATGAAGAACCTGAGGCATACGAGGAAGCGCGGATAAAACCGGAGGAGCCGCGCGAGATATCGGAACCGGCGCATACGCAGCCGGAAGCCGCGCAAGCAGAGGCGGTCTCCATTGAGGCGCTCGAACGCGAGCTTTTTGGCACGCAAAAACCGGTACAAGAGGAAGGCGCTTCCTCTCAGCCGGAGCAGCCAAAAGAGCCAAAGCACGATGAACGCTTCCATACCTATCATCAAAAGACCGATGCCTTTGACGAACTGCTCAAACAGGAGAAGGAACGCGTAGATGCGATGCAGGAGGAATACGGCAGGAGTCCGCGTAATTTGGACTATACGTGGGTTTCGGAGGTTTTTCCGCCAAAGCGGGACGAGCCGATAGCGGTCGGACAGGCCGAAGCGGAGAATATCCATCCAAAGCAGGAAGCGCAAAGCCCGCAGCCGAAACCGGAGACGAGCCCGGCGCGGACACCGATCGCGGAGGTTCCCGCGCAGCCGGAGGTATCGGTAGAGGTCGTGCAGCCGACGACGCCAAAAACGATTGATTTGACTCTGTCGATCAAGATTCCGGAGGGAGAAGCGGAGCCGGAAGGGCCCGCGCAGGATGCGGAGCTGCCTCCCAGTAAAACGAAGCTCCGCTATTCGGACATCTTTCCCAGAGTCGATGTGGATCACGGCACTGGCGCTCCTGACGCTGCTGGCGCTGGCGGCCCGGCCCAAAAAGAACAAAAAGAAATAGTCCTGCCGGAGCTCGATGACGACGAGGAAGAAAAACCGAAAAAACATATTTTCACCCGAATCGTGATTACCCTTCTGGTCGTGATGATCATCGCGGAAGGCGCTGTTCTGGGCATTAAATTCTTCGCGCCGGACAGCGAGGCTTCGCGTAAGATCAACGATATGCTGGCGGCAGTCATGGATCTGTTTACGGGGCAGGAAAAGCCCGCGGATGACGACGAGCTGCCGCAGACCTCTGTCAACGCGGAGGAGGAATACTATACGCGGCTGGTCAATGAGGCGGCCGCGGACACCACAACGATCGGACAGACGCAGTACAACGCTGCTCTTTGCTATGATACAGACAAGACCTACGCATTTGAGGAAATTCCGGAGACTACAGCTTTTCAAGATATGGACTGGACTACCGATCAGAACGGCAGGACGGTTACCTACGGGCAGGCGCTTTTGCGGGCGGTTGTGCGCTATTATGACGGCTGGAAGGAAAGGAATCAAGATGATTCTCTGGTCGGCATCAATGTGTTGGAAATCGGCGAGATCCGCGTCGGCGCGGAAGGCTTCTATCTGCTCTGCAAGGTGACCTATGCGGGCAGTGACGGCAAGGATGAGGTCCGGTATCAAAGCGTATACGCGCGGGCGTCTGAGGATGCCATGTCGATCGATACGGTGAAGGAGGAAAAAATATAATGGAAAAACTCGAAAGAAAAATCATGTCAGTCATTCTGGTGATCGTGGTCATTCTGGCTCTGTTCTTAGGGCTGATTGACTTCATCTCTGACTTCATGTGGTTTAAAGAGATGGGCTATACGGCAGTCTTTTTCAAGCAGCTCGTGACCCAGCTGACGGTGGGAGTCCCGACGTTCATCGTCGTAACCGGACTGGTGATGCTTTATCTACACCATCTGCGCAAGAGCTATTTCTCCAAAATCGCTTCGTCGGAAGCGACCGATATGAAAAAGCTGAAAAAGACCACCAATATTCTCGCGGTTGCTTTTGGCGCGATCGCGACCTTCATGACGGTGGCGCAGCTTTGGTTTGAGATCCTCAAATTCGCGAACAGCTCGAATTTTGATATCAAAGACCCGCTGTTCCATCTCGATGTGTCTTTCTATCTGTTCAAGCTGGAATTTTTGACACAACTCAATGAGATTATGATTGGTGTCATCGTCGGATTCGTGATTCTGACGATCATCTACTATATCATCCTGATGACGGTCAGAACACCGGACGTGTTCAAGGAGGAGGTCCCGCCGCAGGCGCAGGCCGCCGATGAAGAACGTTATACCGGCGGCGCGAATCCGTTCGGAGGGCAGAACGCGCAAAGCAAGGACCCGTTTGCCAAGTTCGCGGAAGCCTTTACCGGCAAAAAATTCGAGCCAAAGCCGCTGCACCGAAAGAAACAGTTTGATGACGGTAATTTCAAGCAGCTGCTTTCGATTGCCTCCGGCAAGATCTCAATTTTGGGCTTTATCTTCTTCGCGATGCTGGGCGTGAACTTTTTCCTGCGGCAGTTCGACCTGCTGCACGCGCATACCGGAGCCGTATACGGCGCAGGTTTTACAGATGTGACGATTACTCTGTGGATGTATCGCGTGTTGTGCGCGCTGGCTGCATTGTCGGCAATCCTGTTCATCGTCAACATGAAACGCAAAAAATACAAGAGTCTGTTTACGGTTCCGGTCATCATGATCGTCCTCGGACTGATCGGAAACGGCGCGGGCTATCTCGTGCAGAACTTCGTGGTTTCTCCTGACGAAATCAACAAGGAAAGCAAATATCTGCAGAGAAACATCGAGTTCACGCAGTACGCTTACCAGCTTGATGACGTGGATGTTAAGTCCTTTGCGGCAGACAATACTCTGAGTTCAAAGGATATCACCGAAAACGCGGAAACGATCAACAATATCCGTATCAACGATTTCGGTCCGGCGAAGCAGTTCTACAACCAGACGCAGAGTATCCGCCAGTACTACACTTTTAACGATGTGGACGTTGACCGCTACACGATCAACGGCAAATATACGCAGACCTTCCTGACGGCTAGAGAAATCGATGAAACGAAGATCGATGACTCCTGGCTGAATCGTCACCTCAAATATACGCACGGCTACGGCGCGACGCTTTCGCGGGTAGATAAGGTGACTTCAAGCGGACAGCCGGACGTGCTGATCGGCAACATTCCGCCGGTTTCTGAGGTCGCGGAGATTGAGATTGACAGACCGGAGATCTACTTCGGCGAACTGTCCAACGAATATATCGTTGTCAATACCGATGAGCAGGAATTCGACTATCCGGACGGTTCCAGCAACAAGTACACGAGTTACGAGGGCGGCGCGGGCATCAAGCTGAACCCGTTCAACCGTCTGGTATTCGCGATCCGCGAGGGCAGTCTGAAGCTTTTGGTGTCCTCTAATATTGACAGCAATTCCAAGATTATCATCAACCGCAACGTAGTCAAAAGGGTCATGAAAATCATGCCGTATCTGAGCTACGAAAACGACCCGTATCTGGTGACCGTAGACGGCAAACTCTACTGGATGATGGACGCTTATACCGAAAGCTCGCTATATCCGTATTCGGAGCCGATCTCCGGCAAGACGACGAACTACATCCGCAACTCCGTTAAGGTGGTTGTGGATGCCTACAACGGCGATGTGAAATTCTATATCGTCGATGAAGAGGATCCGATAGCGCAGACCTTCCAGAAGATTTATCCGACGCTGTTCAAGGACTTCGATGAGATGCCGGAGGGCTTGCGTTCGCATATCCGTTATCCGAACTACCTCTTCGCGATTCAGGCGGATATTTACGCGAAGTACCATATGGAAGACGTGAACGTGTTCTATCAGAAGGAAGACGTCTGGGATGTCGCTTACGAAATCTACGGCACCGAAAAGACGCAGATGGAACCGAACTACTATATCGCGAAGCTGCCGGGCGAGGAGAAGGCGGAATTCTTCAATTCCCTGCCGTTCACGCCGCGTTCCAAACAGAACATGACGGCGCTGATGGTGGCGCGCAATGACGGTGATGCCTACGGAAGTCTGGTACTCTATCAGTTCCCGAAATCGAGAACGATCTACGGACCGGAGCAGATCGAGGCGCAGATCGACCAGAATACGGAGATTTCCAAGGAATTCTCCCTGTGGAAATCCTCCGGTACGTCCTATCGCCGCGGCAATATGTTCGTCATTCCGATCAACACTTCGGTCTTGTATGTTGAACCGGTCTATCTGGAAGCGACCAATTCCAGTATTCCGGAGGTTAAGCGGATTATCGTGGCCTACGACGACAAGATCGCTTACGAAGAAACCCTGGCGGAATGTCTGGTTTCCCTGTTCGGTGATGAGGCCGAAAAAGGCGTGGAAACCACAGAGCCTTCCGGCGGAGAAGCAGACAAGGATAAGCTGACCACCAAGGAACTGGCAGCGCTCGCGGCCGCGGCTTACGAAAACGCGCAGAAGGCAATGCAGGCGGGCGACTGGACCAAGTACGGCAAGTATCTGGACGAGATGGAAGGCTACTTGAATGAATTGACAAAATAGCGCGCGGCATTCGTCGCCGCGCGTGCAATCATACAAAAACACTGATGAAGGAGGCAAAACATGCTGGATTTTAACCTTGACGCCATGTTGTTTACAATTCCGGCCGACAAACACGAAAAGACAGACTTGATGAGAATTTTAAAGGAGCATCCGGAGGTACAATTTGTATCCATGGCGGGCCTGGATATGGTCGGAAACGATACGGATGAGAGAATTCCGATCCGATTATTCCTGGAGGACATGGACGATATGCTCAAACACGGTGTACAGACAGACGGGTCCAGCGTAAATCTGCCGAAGATCGCTGAGCTGAACAACGCGAAGGTGGACATGATTCCGGACCTTGCGGTAAACTGGTATGTGGACTATAACTTTGACAATATCGACCGCATGACAGGACTTCCTGTCGGCACCCTGCGGATTCCGGCATTTTTGGTTCATAACGACAAGAACGAGGTCGGCTCGCGTGTCATTCTCAGAGACGCCATCGACAAATTCAAAGTGGAGCTTTCGCGGCTGCTGCGGGAGCATCCGTATGTATTCACCTATATGGACGGCATCGAGAACGCGGACGAAATCGAAGAAATCCGCATTACCAGCGCGACCGAGCTGGAATTCTGGGTCAGAACGCCGGATGATAAGGCGGACAGAGAACAGCTTTCAACTTCGCAGGAGCTGAAGGAGCAGTACTGGAAGCGCACCTACGGGCCGGTCAGAACGGCACTCGAAAAGAGCATTGAGATTCTGGACCGCTATGGATTTGAAATGGAAATGGGGCACAAGGAGGTCGGCGGTGTCAAATCGAAGCTGACCAGCACCGGTGCGCATGACCATATCATGGAGCAACTGGAAATTGACTGGAAATACGCGGACGCGATGCAGGCCGCGGATAACGAAAAACAGGTCAAGTACGTCGTGCGCGATGTCTTCAACCAGTTCGGCTTATCGACGACTTTCATGGCGAAACCGATGCCAGGTGTTGCCGGAAACGGCGAGCATACACACCTGGGCGTCTGCGCGAAACTCAAAAACGGCAAGCTTGTGAACCTGTTCGCTCCACAGGCATTCGATGCGGAGTTCCTTTCGCCGGTGGGCTTTGGCGCGCTGATGGGGATTCTCAAAAACTACGAAGCCATCAATCCGTTCGTCAGCTCGACGACCGATTCGCTGAACCGACTCAAGCCGGGCTATGAAGCACCGGTCTGCATCGTGACTTCGCTGGGGCACAGTCCGGCGGAGCCTTCGAGAAACCGTACCATCCTCATCGGTCTGGTGCGCGACGCCAAGAGCGCGTTGGCGACTCGTTTCGAGCTGCGCGCGCCGAACCCGAAGACCAACACCTATTTGGTGCTCGCAGCCGCCTACATGGCGATGCTGGATGGGATCAAGGCAGCGCTGACAGCAGAGAAAACCCCGAAGGAGCTGGAAGCCTCGCTTTCCAAAAAATACGGCGAGGAGGATTTCTATCTGGAAAAAGATCGCGAATACCGCAGCGAGCGGGACGTCTTTGAGGATTTCACCGAGGAAGAACGTCAAAAACTGTTTGGACGCGCGCCGGCGACGGTGTGGGAAAACCTGCAGGGATTCGCGGACTATCCGGAAAAGGTCGCGGCAATCTCCGGAGAGGGCGTGATTACGCCGATTTCGCTGGAATCCTACAAGGACTCCATTCTGAGTCAGTGGAAAACGGAGCTGCACAACCGCATCATTCCAAACTACATGGGAGAGGTGCGCGAATGTGTGCGCCTGCATGGGGAAGACGCGACGGATTACGATATCGACAACTGGCTGGAGATTCAACGCCTCAGAGTCCATATCGCGAAGAATTCTCTGGAGGCAAAGTGCCTGCTGAGCAGAGCGGCAGAGGCACTGGACAACAATGATTTCGCATTGGCCTCCGACTTGCAGATTGAGCTCTCGCAAAAGATGGAGCTTTTGCGGGCGAGGTATCTGAATTATAAGCGGAATTTGTTCTAAGAGCATGATCAGAACATGATAAGATAAATAACATCAGAGTTGAAGGAGAGATAGTTATGTTAGACATCAAACGAATCAGAGAAGACTACGAAGGCGTCAAGGCCGGCGTAGAGAGAAGAACCAAGGGCAGCTTCGGCATCGAGAAGATTCCGGCACTGGACGAAAAAAGACGCGCGGTTCTGGCGGAAGTGGAAGCGATGAAAAACAAGCAGAACACCGTATCCAAGGAAATTCCAAAGCTGAAAAAGGCGGGTGAGGATACCACCGCGATCATGGCGGAGATGCGGGAACTGTCCGACGAAATCAAGGTGCTCGATGCACAGGTTTCGCAGCTGGACGCGGAGATTAAGGATACCCTCCTGAACATCCCGAACGTGCCTGCGGACTTCGTGCAGGTCGGCGAGGACGACAGCGCGAACGTTGAGATTCGCAAATTCAAAGAACCGACCAAGTTTGACTTCGAACCGAAGGCGCACTGGGACATCGGTACGGATCTGGATATTCTGGACTTTGAAAGAGCCGCGAAGATCTCCGGCACTAGATTTACCGTTTATAAGGGACTGGGCGCAAGACTGGAACGTGCGATTATGTGCTTCATGCTCGACCTGCATACGCTGGATCAGGACTACACCGAGATCCTGCCGCCGTTCATGGTCAACCGTGCGGCGATGACCGGCACCGGTCAGCTACCGAAGTTTGAAGAGGACATGTTCTATGTGCCGCAGAAGGACTTTTTCCTGATCCCGACCGCTGAGGTCCCGGTGACCAACCTGCTGGCACAGGAGATCGTACCGGAGGCAGACCTGCCGATCCACTATACGGCATATACGCCATGCTTCCGCGCGGAGGCGGGCTCCGCGGGCCGCGATACCAGAGGCCTGATCCGTCAGCATCAGTTTAACAAGGTAGAGCTCGTGAAATTCTGCAAGCCGGAGGATTCCTGGGACGAGCTGGAAGCGTTGACCAAGGACGCGGAAGCAGTGCTGCAGATTCTCGATATTCCGTACAGAGTGGTCAGACTGTCCACCGGCGACCTTGGATTCTCCTCGGCATGCACCTACGACATCGAGGTTTGGATGCCGTCCTACGGCAGATACGTGGAGATTTCCTCCTGCTCCAACTTTCTGGATTATCAGGCAAGACGCGCCAACATCCGTTTTAGAAGAGAGGGCGGCAAGGCGGAATTCCTGCACACGCTCAACGGCTCCGGTCTGGCGATCGGTCGTACCACCGCGGCAGTTCTCGAAAACTACCAGCAGGCTGACGGCAGCGTGAAGATTCCGGAAGCGCTCAAAAAGTACATGGGCGGCGCGGAAGTGATCACCAAATAAATCATTGCAGCAATGTGGAAGCGCCGGCAGATAGACTGCCGGCGCTCTTGTAATTGCCGTTAAAGTATCAAAAAGTACAGCCGGAGCGGATATTCGCCCCGGCTGTGTTTCTTCTATAGAGCTATAAAACGCGTCGATGCCTATAATTCTTCGATCTCATCGGCGGAAAGGCCGGTTACCTTTTTGATGATTTCTTTCGCAATGCCTTCTTTTATCATGCTTTTAGCAATCTCTCGTTGTTTCTGCGCCGCGCCTTTTTTGAGACCAATGGCTTCGCCTTCGGCACGTCCTTGTTCTATGCCTATGCGTTCGCGTTCTTTGAGCATATATTCGAATGTCATGTACTTCCGCCTCCATTCGTCCGTATTGAACTTCTTCACACGCGCGTCAATCATGCGCGTCAGCGGCGAAGCCTGCCTTTTCTTCGGGTCGTTCAGATAGTTGTAAAAAGGCTTCAGTGCTTCTGGAGCTTTCTCCGGAGAGCAGGCTGCGTTCAAGATTATTTTATATGATAAATCCTCGATTGGCAAGCCCTTTTCCAACGCTCAAGAAAGTCTAAAATCTCAGAGTTATTGACAAGCGAAAGCAGAAAACAACCACACCCAAAATTCTTCTCACCGAATTTTGTTACGCTTTTCTATTGAAAAGCATTTATTGAAATGATAAAATGAAATCGTAAAAAACCTATTTTCAAAAAATGAGTAAAGGTGAAATTATGAATGAAATAAAGAAGAAAAAATATAACATTAAGGTCGTAAATCCGGCCGAGCGCGAACAATACATTTCTGATAATGATATGGAGATGGACCTTAGAGCATCTGCGGCAGTGAAAGCGGCATTGAATAAGGCTGAAATTTGCAAAAAACCAATCGCCAAATACGATAAAGAAAAAAAGAAAGCCTATGTCGAGTATCCGAGTGGGAGAAGAGTAAATGTCTGAGAAAAAACCAATGGTTCTTGTTTTGGCAGGGCCAAATGGGTCAGGTAAAAGCACGATTACGCAATATTTTGATAAGATTGGAACTTATACAAATGCGGATGACATTGTAGCAGCAACGGGGATGAGCAACCAAGAAGCAGCCGAGTTTGTTGACCATAAACGATATGAGGCTATTGAGAATGGAGAAGATTTTACTTTTGAGACGGTATTATCATCTCAATATAAAATAGAGATATTAAAGAAAGCAAAGGAATCCGGATATTTTATCAAATGCGTTTTTATGTTGACTGTTGACCCTGAAGTTAATGTGGCGCGTGTAGCAACAAGAGTCGCTTCGGGTGGACATGATGTTGAAAAAAGTAAGATTATTGAACGCTATTATAAAGCGGTAGCGAATATTCCACAATTGATGGAACTATGTGACATTTTGCATATTTACGACAACACGATCACCCCAGTTCGTATAGTGCGTAAACATAAAGATGATATATCAATTTTCCCAAATGATTTATGGCCTGAGGCAAAGATTATAGAATTAATCGGAGAATGAGACACACCCAAAAATCTTCCCACAACCTCTAAAAAAATACACTTTACAATTACCTCGGATTGCGGTAAGATAGGGATGTAAATTTTGGATAGGAAATGCATGTGGTTATGGTAAAAAGATGTAAAAAAGTAAATAATTGGCACAATTCTTGCAACCAACCAACCAACCAACCAACCAACCAACCAACCTTTCCTATTTAGCTAGAAAGGTAACTTTTGCGTGTGCAAAAATTACGTCTAAAATAGAATACATCAGAAAACCAAGACTTCTTTTGTTTGGCACTTAGCCGAGCAGGAGAGGTCTTTTTGTGTGCAGAAATTCAGGTGCACGATAAAACAGAAAAACTGCATAGGAGATTTTCACTAACGGAACGGGATGAGAAACCCACTGTATCAGCAATCGTGAAGCGTACGGATGTAAATCTAAAGCGACAAGTCGGGAGACGAGTGAGAATCGGATGTTAAGATCTCTGGGATAGTAGAAAAGACATCACGACGAAAAGCGTCGCTAAGTGAGAAAGCAGGCTGCCCCAAGATACGAAGAGGGCACTTTTTTCTTTTTATTAAACAGCAAACATTCTTTTCATCCTTTCAGGGCGGCGCGAAAATAGAGAGCACGCCGCCCACGGGGGACAAGAGAAGCATTATAGAAAATGAGGAGCACGAAATGAACCAAAGGGAACTCAAAGCACGCATAAAGAACGATCCGGATCTGACAGGCAGCGAAAAAGCAAAAAAACTGCGGGAAGTTGCAGCACCATATCGAAAGCTGAGCGACGAAGAACTCCTGCAGCTTGTACGCGACTTTGTGGCGGAAAACAACCGTATGCCCGAACGCTGCGATTTGCTGTACGATACGGTATTAAAACGTTTCGGACCGTGGGGCAGAATGCTCGAAAAGGCAGGTGTGAAGGAAGTCGCACAGTCCTATCTTGACAGACGGCGCAGGAGAAAGGAAAAACGCGAGCGACATAAAGAATACCGCAGACAGATACGTGAACAGCAGGCGGCGGAAGCCGAGCGTGCTGCGGCAGAAAATCTAGAAACCACTGAATCTGCCGAGCCAGCCATACAGGCAGCCCCAGCAGAATAGCAAGACCACTACACAAATAGAGTGTTTACATAGATAATCGCGAGGTGTGCAGCGCGAGGCAGAAGTCCGTAAAGTGCACCGAAGCGAAATACGAATGAAAGGATTGAAGAAAACGAATGAAGAAAACACAAAACTTTATTTTCAAGAAAGCACTCGTCGTGCTCATGGCTGTGATGATGGTGTTTACCATGATGCCGAGCATGGCGTGGGCGGCAGAGGACGAAAGTCCCGAAGATGGCGCGGCAACCGTAGCAGAACCGATTACGGTCTACGCTTCCGTTACGGTGGATGGCAAGCTGCAAAAGGCGGAAGATAATACCTACATGGCATACAAGGAAGTGCGGGTCACGGATACCGATGCCGACGGCATGATCTCCATGCACGACGCGATGCTGTGCCTGCACCAGCAGTATTATAAAGACTACACAAAGGACAATCCGGGCTATGCACCGGCTGTCGGTGAAGATGCAAAAGGTGTGAAGTCTTTCTGGGGGATGAGCGAAAACGATGAAACACCGCTCAAATCGTGCTGCTTTACAATGTTTAAGCATGGTGAAAAAATAAGCTCTGCGGTTCTGAAAAAAGATTCTGCGATACAGCTTACAAGTTACAACATTCAAAGTAATGATATAATTGCAATTTCTGCAAGCAGAGTAGGAAGTACAGAACCAAGCTGTTTTGCGGATGCAGCGCGCACTGTATATATCTCTGACATATACGTCCCGGTTGGAAAGACATTTAGTATAGGTCTGGAATATAAACCGGAAAAAGGAATCCCAACAGGGCTAGCAGATTATCAAGTATACGCAATTGATGAAAATGGGACGGAAGCGCCGTTTGCAAAAACTGTTCAATATTATAGCGACGCAACTCTCACGGGATTTTTTAAGAATTCTAGGGAGTATCTTTTGTTTACAAAGCCATTCGAACAGAAAGCCCAATATGGCGCAGCCGCTGTGCGAGTGCATGTATACGATGGTGACAGTATTCAAGTCAGCGATGTAAAAGTCGGCATCACAGAGGATTTGAACAACAACTCCTTGATTACTTTTGCACAAGATACAGGCGAGTATGATATCACAATTCCGGAGAATTGCACAAATTTATATGGACAGCTCACCTTTGATTCCAAGCACGCTTTAAAGAATAATCTTGTCGTAAAATTTGAAAGTCTGTCGACTTCTGGGCGATGGAGCGGCAATAGCGGAAATTCCGCTACAACGATAAAAAAGAGTTCGATTAAAGTTGCGATAACAAAAGCAAGGCTTACGGTTGCAGACCCATACGTGGGAGAAGGGCAATTTGCGTCCTATAGCTTTAATATTAAAAGAATAGCAATTTTGAAGAATCTTGCAGTGAATAATTTGGTTTTGACCGAGACTTTTCAGCCGACCCAAACCGAATATACAGCATTGATTTCAAATGACATCCAGACGATTTCAATTACACCGACGGTAGACGCAAAACATAGTGTGAAAATTAATGACAAAGATGCAAAAGTGAACGCAGCCAACGAAATCGAAGTCAGCAACCTGACCTTTACCGACGGCAAAGCGGATATTACGATTCTTGTCAGTGATACGAGAACGCAATTCGTGGAGAATACCTATCACATTACCGTAGTAAAAGCACCTGCGGAAGCAACCCCAACCTTTGTGCAGCAGCCACAGGCAGCAAGGTATGTGAAAGATACCACCGCGGAAAAGCTGGTCGTTTATGCCAGTGCAAGCGGTGCCATCAGTTATCAATGGTATCGCAATTCTGTGAATCAAGTAGAAAATGCAAAGCCGATTACAGACGCGACAAGCAATACGTTCATACCGCCGACGGATGCAGCAGGCACGACTTACTATTTCTGCCGCGCAGCCAACAGCGAAAACAAGCTGACGGTCGACTCGGATATCGTCGAGATCAAGGTTTATCCGGATCCAACCCCGACAATCCGCTGGGAAACCGTAATTCCGGAGTTAAGTGAAGAAGACGTAGCTTATCTCAAAACGAAATACAGCGATGGAAAATTACCGGACTATGCAAAAGGCGAAGACGGGAAATATTACGGATATTATTACCGTCAGAACGATGCAGATCCGGCGATGATCACCGCTGTCGCGGAAAGTCCGGCAGAAGACGGAACCATGCAGTATTACTGGACTAGAAGAAGTGGAACCGGTGCATTAATTGGCTTCCATCGCGAAGCCGGATATGCGCCTGACACTTCCACTGTATACGGCGGATGCGAATATTCAGTCCAAGCAACTTACACTCTGCTGGGAAAGGCATATCGGTCACCATATATTTCCGTCTACGTATATGTAGATGAACCGGAAGTAACGCTCCTGGATACCATTACCTGGAGCGGCAGCGGAACGTCGACGGATCCGTACTTATTAGAGGACGCGAAAGATCTGGAAGAACTGCGCCTGCTCGTAAATGACGGTTATACGTTTTCCGGGAAATACTTAGCCCTGAACAACGACATTTCCCTCGACCTCAAATGGAAAGGCATCGGCAACGGAGACGGCTATACATCCAGCGACAAAGGAAAATCCTTAAAGGTCTTTTCCGGTACGCTGGACGGCAGGGGGCACACACTGACCTATGCGAAAGGCAGCAAATATCCGCTCTTTAACTATGTCAGAGAAGCGACCGTTGAAAACCTGACGATCGATGCGCCGTACATCAACAACTACGGTCTGGTCGCAAATTATGTTGTGGACTATGGGGAAGACGGCGACTACAATATCGGTACGGGCGGAAGCTATGCGCCGGGTTGTCCGGATACCATCGACATTGACAACGTTACGATCAAGCGCGGTTCGATCCTTGCAGAATCCGGCTTTATCGGCGGAGGCGCTTCCGGCGGTAACACAGTCAATATTACAAACTGTACGATCGAACAGGGCGTGAAGATCGGCTGCAAAGAAGACGGAGCTTCGGCAGGTAAAGGGGAGATCGGTTCCTTTGCAGGTTCCATCTGCGGCAGCGTGGTTGGCTGTACCAGCTATGCGGATGTATACGGCACAGGCGTTGCCGGTGGCATTGTGGCACGAAAATCACAGTCCATGGGTAATTTCCGGATCAGCAATAACGCGTTCCTCGGCAGCGTCCAGTCAACAGGCAGCTATGTCGGCGGGATCGTGGGGATCGGTTATGTAGCAGACTCGGCACCGAATGCACCGTGCGTTTCCATCACCAACTGTTATGTAGCAGCCGATGTTACCGGCGGAAATTATGTCGGCGGTCTGTTCGGCGGCGATCCGGGCGTGATCCAGGCTTGGGCCAACGGGGTCGGCATGATCACCGATAACTTCTTCTACGGAAAGGTAACCGCAACGGAAGAAAACGGAAAAGTCGGCGCACTGATCGGTTATATGTGTTCTCTGAATAAATATAACCGGATCGAAAACAACTATTACCTCGATACCTGCGGCAGCGCGAGCGCGATCGGCAGAGTTGACATTGTCGATACCTCGCAGGCACTCAGCGCAAAAGATACGGCCTACATCAATACGAAAGGTCTGACCGAACAGCAGCTAAAGGAATTGGACAAAGATATCGTCGGCAAAACCGCTTATACCTATATCGCAAAAGCGGACTGCAACCGTGAGGATGACCCACTCGGCGCAGATGCGGAAAAGCTCGCAAAAGCAATGAGCGCAGAGGCGTTCAAAGACGGAACAGTTCTGGAGCTTTTACAGAACTCCGATACAAGCCTGAAAAACTGGATAAGCGGAGCTGATTACCCGCAGCTTGATAAGAAACCGGTTGCTCTGCGTCTGAATCTTGCAGGCAGCTATAAGACGACATACTATATCGGGCAAAGTCTTGATTTAACAGGAATGACCGCAAGTGTGACTTACAGTGACGGTTCCGTTCAACCGGTCGATGTTGCAGATCTAACAATCAGCGGATTTGACAGCAGTAAGCGCGGCGTACAGACCATCACGGTAACATACAGCGGGATCACAACGACTTACGAAGTAACGATCCTGTATAACACTTCGCAGGTGGAGAGCATCTCAGTATACTTCACACTGCTTGGCGACGATGAGCACGGCGAACCGACGAAAACCAGCGGAACCCATACACTCAAAGACGGAAATCTGAAAGAATGGATCGGAAGAAGATCTGTTCCGATCAACAACAATACGACGGTCCGTGAAGTTTTAGAAAAAGTGCTGAGCGCAGAGGGTTATACTTGGCGCAACACCAGCGGAAATTACGTTCAGGGAATCACGAAGAAAGGCGCGTCAAAAGAATTGGCAGAGTTCACAAACGGTCGGAATTCCGGCTGGATGTATACGCTGAACGGGCACCATTCAAGTTTGGGCGTTGCAGAGCAGTTCCTGAACGATAAAGATGAGATCATCTTCCACTACACCGATGACTATACGGTAGAAGAAGGCTCTGAAATGTGGAATAAACCGGGCGAAGAGGTGATTGAAGAAGTTAAAAATGTCACCACTGACACCAAGACCGGTACAACAACTGCACCAACCAATGTTAAGGTAAGCGAGAAGACCAATGCAGACGGAACTAAGACGAAGGTTGCCGATGTCAAAGTCTCCGCTGACAATCAGAAAGAAATTCTGAAGCAAGCGAAAGCAAGCAAGTCAAACGAAATCATCTTGGTTGTTTCGAGCAAATCCATCGCTGACGCAACGAAGCCATTTGTCAAGAGTAAATGCACAAAAAAGCAAAAATATTTTTTATGAGGCCAGAATGAGGGCGATTTCTTCCCGGAAAAGCTGCTCGGAGCACAGATAACCGAACATTTTGCGGGGGTAGTTGTTCAGCCAGTCCTCGATCCGCTTGGTCTCCTCGTAGGAGATCGTGCTCAGGTCGGTGCCCTTCGGCAGGTGCCGACGTATGAGGCCGTTCTGGTTCTCATTGGATCCGCGCTCGCTCGGCCGGTACGGGTGGCAGTAGTAGACCTCGGTGCGAGGGCCTCGGCCGGTGATGCTGCGCTCGATCCCGGCGGCGTCGGCAAACTCGCAGCCATTGTCGCAGGTGATCGACTGGAAGATCAGCGGGAACACTTTGGAGCCGACTTTCTTCTCGAGGGTGTCGAGGGCAGCGACGACGCTGGCGCTCGTCTTATCCGGCGAAGGGATGATGATCTCGCGGCGGGTCTTGCGCTCGGTCATCACGATGTAGGTGTTGCTGACGCCTTGGCAGCTCTCGACGCTGTCCATCTCCCAGTGACCGAAGGTGCTGCGGTCGTTGATGTGCTCAGGGCGATCCTCGATACTCCGGCCGGCGGGCTTACGGGGCATGGATCCGGCCGGGCGCTCCGGCTGGTGGCGCTTGCCGTGCTGTGGCAGCATGGAGACGGTCAGCTCGTCGCCGAAGATCTCGCCGCGGATGTAGTTGTAGGCGGTGCTCGCGCAGATGTGGGTCTTGAAGGGCCAGCCCTTGACCTCGGCCTCACCGATCGCGGCCTCCGGGCTGTACTTCTCGTCGCGGATCTTGGCGATCAGGTAGTCGGCCAGCTCGTAGTCGTTGCCGATCTTCAGCTCCGGCCCCTTGGCGCGGAGGTTGGCCTCATAGCGGGCCTGTGCGCCTTCGGGGTTGTATCTGGTCTCGGTGGTGTAGTCGCTGTTGAGGTGCTCATAGGTGCACCGCTTCAGCTCCCGGTAGATGGTCGTATGATGGACGCCGAGCTCTTTGGCGATGTCTGTCGGCTTCATTCCTGCGCGGATGAAGGCGTCGAGCTGGATGCGCTTGGTCGGCGTCAGATGGCTCCAGTGCTGTCCCATTGTGTTCCCCTCCGTGATAAAAGAAAAGGGGCGGCCCGCCGGCCGCCCCTTCTGTGTGTCAGTGTTCCTCGTACTTTTTCAGGAGCTCGAGCGTCTCCTCGTCTGTGATGATGTCAGCCAGCCTGCACTCCAGCGCGTTGCAGATCTTCAGCAGCGTCGGCAGCTTCGCGCCGTTGATGTCCCGGGCACCGCGCTCGTACTGCTGGAGCACCTGCACCTTGATCCCGGCCAGATCGGCGAGCTGAGACTGAGACAGGCCGGCAGCCTTGCGGAGCTTTTGCAGCCCCTCGCTTTTGTAGGTCACTTTGATCGAGATGTCCATGTTGTTCCTCCCGCTTGACTTTGCCGTGGTTTCGTGGTTATAATGAAAAGGAACGGCGGGCGGGATTTTTCCCGCCGTCCTTCGACCTTACTGCTTGGGCTTTTGGTTCGGCTTTATTGTGATCGTAATGGTGGCAACCTGTTCACACTTTAGAGCCTGTTCCAGCAGCTCGAGCAGTTTTTTCATCTGCTCAGCATCCACGGCTTTGCCTCCTTTCCGCGGTTTTGTTCTCCTTTCTTTCTGTACTCGGCTATCCCTTGCCTGTGATTATATTATAGAGCATTTGCTCTATAATGTCAAGCATAATTCGGCAGATTTTCAACATTTTCCCGCGTTTTTCCACAAAAAAAGCCGCACGGCGTCGCTGCCGTGCGGTTTTCTCATTCTTTCCCGAGCAGGTGGTTGATGGTGGTGCCGAGAGCGGTCGCCAGATAGTCCAGCTCGTAGTCAGCGACGACTCTGCTGCCGTTTTCAATCCGGCTGATGACCTTCTGCGTGACGTCCAGCCCGATGATCTGGAGCTTGTAGGCGAGCTGTTCCTGTGACAGGTTTGCCCGCAGCCGCTCCTCCTTGACTCTCTCCCCGGAGATGTTGCACCTGCCGTCTGGTTTGTATATCTTCGCAGCCCTCGCCTCCCTTTACGCTAAAGATGACTATGCAATATTGACTTTACCAGTTTTGGCATGGTAATATTATGCCAAAGATGACTAAACACTAATAAATACAAAGTCATCAGGAGGAGGTACTGCATGGGGCTGTTTAGCTTTCTGAAGAAAAAGGAGCCAGAGCCGGCTCCTGCGATCACGGCCACGATCCACGCTCAGACCGTAGAAGTGAAGCAACGGACGCGCGGCGAGCTCCCGCTTGCCGAGATCGGCGGCTATGTGAGCCCGTCCGGCGGTTTTGTAAACTATGGGCGTTTTTGCGTTACTGGTATGAACTCCAGCACGGGGAGAAAAAACACGAAACGATATGAGGCACAGACCGAGGCTGACGCCAGAGCTGCGGCTGCGGATGATGGCCTCGTTGAGCCCATGACTGTGCAGGTGGAGCCGCAGATCCCGCCGACCGATCGGCAAATGGACTACGCGCTCGAACTCGAGGCCATGCTCCCCGCCGGCGTATGCAAGGAGGACGTCAGCGCGATCATCAGTAGGATCACCGACGAGGACGAGGCTGCACCAGATCCCGGCCTTTCGTTGTATGCGCACGCCTGCGGGGTGAAGTTTTCGCGCTTTGTCGGTGAAAAGGCTCTGCTTTCGTATATGGTCAGCCAGATGCACGGAGCCGCTCGGGGCGAGTTGTATGCTTATGCCGTTTACCGGCAGGAGAGCGGTGGAAGGTTCAGCGATCCGCGTAGTCTTTCGGTGTATGAGTTTCTGCGCAGTTGCGGGGCTGAGATTGCTGAAGATCCTGCCCTGCTGAAGTCTCTGGAGGATCGTGATGTCTATGACTTCGCAGGCCCGAACAGAGGTACGAAGGTTTACAAAATGGCCGCCGCCATATTGAAGCAGTGTGGGGCCCTATAAAACAGGAAAAGCCCGCCCGGGATCTCCGGGCGGGTTTTTTTTGTGCTGTGAAGTTGCGGATCAGCGTGCGAGTGCTGCGTTGACGGCCTGCTGGATGGCGTTGTAGTCGTAGCCGGCGGCCTCGAGGCGCTTCTTGCGGTCTGCGCCGTTGCCCCACTTGCCGGCGATGACCTCCTTGGCGATCTCGGCGTTGGTTTTCTTGGGGGCTGCGGTTCCCGGGATCTTGATCTTCTGGCCGACTCTGATGATGTTCGGGTTGGTGATCCCGTTGTATGCTGCGAGCTTCTGGTAGGTCGTCCCGTACTTGGCCGCGATCTTGCTCAGGGTGTCGCCGGCGACGACCGTGTAGGTCACTTCGCTGGTGGTACCGCTGCTCGGCGTCTGGCTGCCCGTGTTGGTGTTCCCGGGCTCTGCGTCGTAGGCTGGGCGGCCATAGCCGACGATGTAGCTGTCGCTCAGGTAGTAGGAGCGGCGGGCCACTTGGTCGGAGGTGTTGCCCTCGATGGTGTAGACCTTGCTGCCGTCCACCTTCTCGACGAGGCCAGTGTGGCTGACGTTGCTCTTGGAGTGCGCGGTGCTGAAAAAGATCTGGTCGCCGGGCTTGGGATCCTTGTCGTGATAGCGGCTCTGCTTCTCGTAGTACATGAGGGAGTAGGTGCAGCCGGCGCCCGCGGATCTCTCGGGCTGGCAGAGCAGGCGCAGCGCGTCCGCATATCCGAAGGCGGTCAGCATACACCAGTCGACGAACATATCGCACCATGCGAAGCCGTTTTTCTTGCCGTTGTACCACTTCGGGTACTTCTCGTCGAAGTCTCTGGCGTACTTGGTATAGTTGGCGCTGCCCGCGTTGGCGGTCGGGTTGTCGAGCTGGCTGTTGCTCTTTTTCTCGTGGTAGCCGATCTCTGCCGCAGCGATGGCAAGAACGGCCGATGCGTAGCATTTGCTCATAGTTTTACCTCCTTAGCTGTAAAAAGAAAAAGGGCGGGCCGGAGCCCGCCCCTCTCCGTCATTCGATAGTCAGGCCCTCAGTGTTGAGCTGCTTGACTGCTGCCTCGATCGCGTTGCTGACGCTTTCCTCGTCGACCTTGAAGCCCTTCTGCTTCAGGAAGTCGATGACGTACTGCTTCTTCTCCTCGCCGCGGCCGGCGCCCTTGTAGAGCTGCTCAGCAGCAGCGACGCCGATCTTTACCCACGCGGTCAGCTCCTTGCGCTGTGCCTCGGTGGTCTGGCTCTTGAGCCACGGGATCAGAAAAACGCTCACGCCGGCGCCGATCAGGGCGATGGCTGCGTTGACGATGGGGGTGATGTCGATGGTGTTCATCCTTGTGCCTCCTCATTGTTGAGAGTGTCCCCGGACGGATCCGGGAGCGGGTTGCCGTCGGCGTCGAGCCTGTGGCGGTTTCGGCTGATTTTCTCGCCGAGGCTCTTGCCGGCGTATGTGATTAGATAGCCGACGCAGGCGGTGAAGATCGTGCCGGTCACTTCACTGACCGGGTCGCGCCCGAAGGCTGAGAGCAGGTAGGACGTGGCCGCGCTGAGGCTTGCCACGATGGCCGCCCAGTATGCGAGCTTCTTGCTCGCCTCGATCTTCTTTTTCCGCTTGCGCCGGCGCTTCTTTGCGGCCATGCTGCTCCACCTCCTCAGTCGATGATCGCGTGGATCCCCTGACTGGTGAGGAAGTCCTTCTGCGCGTGCTTGATTTTGGCAGCGTAGTCGAGGGCCGCGTGCATATCCCCGTTACAATGCGCGTCGGGGATGCGCTGCACGGCCCGGGCCGTCGCCTCGCCGAGTGCGATGGCTGCCGACGTGCCCTGAATGGTGATGATCTGGAGATCTTCACGGGCACGCTCTCGGGCCGCTGCCTCTTTCTGTCGTTTGGCCTCCTCGGCCTCCTTTTGCTTCTCGCGCTTCTGGATCCTGTGCTCGAGCATCCAGAAGCAGAAGCCGGTCGCGGCCGTCGGGATCCCGAGAAGGACGACGAGCGCGCCGATGTTGATTTCGATCATTGTGTCACCTCATAAAAGCCGGAGGGCCGCAGGACGCGGCCCTCCTTGTTGCTGGGCTTACTCCTCGACGTCGTCGAAGTAGCCCATGTCGACGAGATACTTGTGCACGCGGGCCTTCAGCTTCGCGGGGACGTTGTCCTCGGTGATGCGGCCCATGATGATCTCGCCTGCATACAGACGTACCAGCATTTCACGCTCCTCCTTTCCTGCAATTTTTAATAATAGCCACGCGAGGGCCCGGGCGATCATTCGCTCGCCCCTTCCTTCGCGGTGCCAGCGTTTGCGGCTGCCTCGATGGCAGCGATGGCGTCCTCGACCTGCTTGCGCAGCTTCTTCGGGACGTCGTTGATGGTCATGGTGGAGCCTTCGCGGGTCAGCTCCTTGACGTACAGCTCGACGATCTTGCTCATGCTGTTACCTCCCCTCCGTCGCCGTAGACCACGTCGGCCAGCTCCATGATGCAGCCCTTCAGCAGCTCGATGGTGTCAGCCTGCTCGGCGATGGTTTTGTCCTTCTTGGCCTCTGCGGCCTGTTTCTCGTTCAGCTCTTTGATGCTGTCAGCTCTGTGCTTAATCATGCAAAGTTACCTCCGATCGACTGGATGTAGCAGGTCTCCGTAGCAGAGCCGCGGAGCAGCTTGGCCTTAACCTTGACGCCCCACGCTGCGGCCGTCTTGGTCTTGTTTGTGAAGTAGTGCTTCTGGCCGGCTCTGACCTTCTGCGTGATGTCCTCCCACGTCGGGCTCGCGTCGTTGCCGTTGTTGCAGATCCAGACCTGAAGCGTGCAGCCGGCCGGGAAATTGCCCTGAATGTTGACGAGGGCCTTGGTCGGCATGGCGTCGGCCTCCATAGCGAGGGTCTGCTCGAACTCGACGGACGTGACGGCCTTGGTGAAGGTCAGCGTGCGGGTGACGCTGGCGTCCTTGGCGTCGGTCGCCACGATCTTCAGGGTGTGGCTGCCGTTCACGACCTTCAGCCACGCCTCGGAGCCGATCGTCAGCGTGTTGGTATGGCCGAGGGTCACGGTGTAGCTGCGCAGCGTGACGCCGTCCAGCATCTCCACGACGTCGACCTGATGGCCGTCTGCGTCGGTGACGGTGTACTCGTAGGACGGGGCCGCCGTGCTGAAGCTGCCGAGGGCGCCATCCGTGCCGCTGATGACGGGCGGTCGGTTATTGGTAACGGTGCGGGTGACGCTGGTGGTGTACGCACTCTCCGCGCCGGCGGCGTCGTATGCCTTGACGCGGTACTGCACGCTCGTCCATCCGTAGGTGATGGCGTCGGTGTAGCTGCGCGAGGATCCCTTGTAGATCTGCGCCCATGTGCCGCTCCCGACCTTGCGCTCCAGAACGTAGCCGGAGAGGTTGCCGTCGGGGTCGGTGGAGGCCGCCCACGAGATGCTCAGGTTCTCGCCGCCGAGCACTTCGCTCGGGACAGTGATGGACGACGGCGCTGTGGGCGCCTGATTGTAGATCACTGTATAGCATCCATCCGAGTCGACGGAGTCGGAGATCAGGAGATCAGAGGACAGATTACAAGCGGGGCGAAGGCCGTAGTGGCCGTAGTAGGCGTAGCTCCAGTACAGAGTGCCATCGGTGTTGACGAGGCGGGCGCCGTAGGCCGAGCCGGCATAGGCGTCCCGCAGCCAGTAGTACCACGCGGCGCCAGAGCCCGGGTTGCTGGAATAGTTGGAATTGGCGACGCAGGAGGCCGTCACGGTGGCGATGCGGCTGTTGTTGTCGCTGAAGATCGCCAGCTTGCTGCCGCAGACGTGGTCGCCGCTCAGGCCGACCTCAGTGCAGGACAGGGGGAAGATCTTGTCCGTGCAGGTCTCCGTCCCGCCGCCGTCTGTGGAGCTCTTGCCGACCGTGATGGTGGTGTTCAGCAGAGCCGCCCGCTCGTTGGCGGTGAAGGCGTTCAGAAAACCGGCGAGGCCACTGTACGGGTTGACGCCGTTCCAGACGTGGGAGGAGTCCGGCGTCTGGTCTGCGGAGTGCTGTGCGGTGTACCACTGGCCGGCAGCCGCGGGGCTGTTGAGCCACTGGCGCAGGTTCGAGTAGATGTAGCGGTTGTTGCCGTAGCCGCGGCGGTCGCTGTTGCCGTTACTCGGTTCTGTTGCGTCGAAGCACAGCATCTTGATGATCTGGTTGGTCACGAGCGTGACGCTGTTGGAGGGGTAGCCTGCGTGGTTCTTATCGGCCACGATCCAGACGATCGGGCTGCCGTACAGGCTGCCGAACTTGACCTTCGACTTGTTTGCGAGGTTGCTCAGTTTTTGGGCCATGAGTTGTGTCTCCTTTCGGTGATGGTTTGAGCTCCGGGAAATAGCTGAAGAAATAGGCGTCCATGTTCTGCCGCAGGTGGTAGGTGTTGCCGTGTGAGATGTGGCCCGTCCAGCTCGCGTAGGATTGCACGACGCTGTCGAGTGTCATCTTGCCGGAGTCCACCAGCCCGCGGAACTTGCGGATCTTGCGCTTCATGTTGTCGATGCTCTTGGCTCGCACTTTCCTCACGACCTTGCCGGTCTGCGTGAGGTATGTGTGAAAACCGAGGAAGTCGATGCCGTTCTTCAGCGGGAGGATCTGCGTCTTGCCGTTCAGCCGAAGGCCGAGCGGCTTGATGTACGCCTCGATCTCCTTGAGTATCTGCCGGAGCAGCAGCTTGTCGCTGTGGATGATGTAAAAGTCGTCCATATACCTGCCGTACACGAGGCCGCGGTCATCGCGTAGCCAGTGGTCGAAGGCGTCCAGATAGAGCAGCGCGAGCAGTTGACTCGACTGGTTGCCGATCGGGATGCCGGGGTCTGGAGTGCTGTCGATTATGAGCCACAGCAGCCACTCAGCGAAGTCGATCAGCTCTGGATCCTTCAGCCACTTCAGGGCCCTGCGGGCCGTCTCGTAGCAGTAGGAATGGAGCAGGGTGTAAAAGAACTTTGAAAAATCGCCCTTCAGTACCCAGCCGTCGGCGTAGTCCCACTCGTTCATCGGCCGGGGCGGCAGTCCGGCAGCCTTGCGGGCTGCTTCGTCTGCTGCCTTTCGGCTGAAGAAATAGTGGCGCATGGCCGCAGCCAGACGGTCGAGGCCGTCGTGGGTGCCTTTGCCGATCTGGCCGGCGTAGTTGTCCCGGATGAAACGCCGGGAGAACGCCGGCTCGAGGACGTTGTCGCAGAGCGAGTGCTGGACGACTTTGCCCTCGAAGTCGATGGCGAGGACGAGCCGCTCCTTGGGCTCGTACACCTTGAAGGGGTAGTAGGGCCCGAAGGAATAGTCGCGCCGCTGGAGCCTCTCAGAGAGGGCGACGGTGCGCTCGATGGCCTCCATGCGGTAGCGCATGGCGGTCGGGTTGTCGCGCTTTCCGCAGCGGGTTTTGCGGTATGCTTTGTAGAGCGCGATGGTGCTGTTTACAATATTCTCCATTGAAAAGTCTCCCCGCCGTGTATAGCTCCGGCCACGCTTTGCGTGCGCCGCCGGGGGCATCGGCGGTCTTGTGTTTACCCATGACCGGGCCGGTCAGACGGCCGCGGCTGCGGGAGGGATATGCCTTCCTTGGATGATGGGGCACAGTGTTCGCCGTCCGTCTCCGGGCGGTTAATAAGTCGGGCGATCCATCGAAGCGGGGCGTAGGCCGTTGTTGCCGTTGTAGGCGTTGTTCCTGTTCAGAGTGCCATCGGTGTTGACGTTGCGGGCGTTGTTGGCCGAGCCGGCACGAAAAAACAAGGCATACCCCGAGGGCCGCCTCACTGGTGACGCTTCTGCGCGTCCAGCTTGGCGGCCCTCTCTTTATCGGTTTTGTACCATTTGGCGGTCTGGTTCTTCACGCCGGCCGCCATCTTCGCCCAGTATGCAAAGGCGTCATCGCTGAAGCCGCTGAGGATCTCATGCGCGAGCTCGATGTGGTGGATCAGCTTTCGGCAGTTGCGAAGCGCCGACCGCTGCGCGCGATACCTGAGCTCACGCTCCTCGGGATCCGTCAGGAGCAGATCGTTGGCCTCCATCAGATCGGCGACGAGGTCGCTGGCCTCGTTCATCATCCTCTGCGCCAGACCGAGCCGCTCCTTCTTCGGGAAAACGGTCGGGTTTCTGGTCTTGATGTAGGTGTGTTTCTCGAGCTCCTTGGCGTCCGTGATGACCTGCATCTCGGGCAGTTTGTCACGGCCGAAGGGCGGGCGGCCTACATTGGCCCGCTCGTATGGCCGCGAGTGTCCGTTGCTTGCCGTAGTATCTCACCTCCTCGCCTTTGATTGTGACGCGGGCGCTGCTGCCGTCGTAGGTCTTGCCCTGAATGACGATGACGCCGTCCTCCCGCTTGCAGCAGGAGCAGGGCAGGGCCAGCTCGACGAACAGGTGCGCGATGATGCAGGAGGCTTCGGCCGGTGGGATTGGGGTGTAGTTGTAGCAGTTTCCCATCAGCACTCGAGCCTTTGAAGTGAAGCGTTCCAGACGCCAGACTTCAGCGTGATGCCTGTTAAGTCTGCGAATGTGATCTGGAACGGGTTGCTTGTGATGTCGCTGAAAACGGCGTCCCACAGCGTTGCGATCTTGCTGGTGTTCTGGCCGACCGCGTTGCTCAGGTCGTTGGCCGATGCCTCGGCAGCCTGCGCGATTGCGATGGCCTGCCGGGCGAGTGCCAGAGCCTCCTCTGCCGTAGCCTGCGCGCCGAGGGCGATGGCCTTGTATGTCTCGTAGTCCTCTTTGGTGGCATAGGCGTCGGCGGGGATGTAGGCGGTCACATTGGTGGCCGTGCCGATCGCGGTGACGATGTCGATGGTTTTCTCGACGATGGTGGCGCCGCCGGAGGGCGGGATCCACTCGGCCAGATCGCCGCAGTTGCCGTAGCAGTACAGCACCTCGCCGACCTCGGGATCGGGATCTTCGGCATAAAGGCCGAGCTCGCGGTAGTAGAAGCCCTCGGTCTCGTCGCCGTTGGTGAAGATGCCGCCGACGGCCACGGTGCCGTCACCGTTGATCTTCAGCTTCGTGATGTCGACGGTCGCCTTCGGGCTGACCACGCCGGTGAGGGTGCGGGGCGTCTGGCCCTCCTCGAGGTAGCCATCGCCGAGGACGATCTTGGTGTAGTTGATCTTCTGGCCGGCCACGCCCTTCGCCAGAACGATCAGGCCGGCGGTGGTGATGTCGTTGTTGATAAATGCAGCCATGTCTATCTCCTTTCCTTAGTCTGAGATGACCGCCGCGTCGGTGCCGATGCTGACGGTCTCGCGGTTGTTGTCGTGGACGACGGCCGCGTGGTAGATGTGGATCTCGTCGCTGCCCATGACGTGCACCTCTTGGGTGTGATCCCTGACGGCCATGCCGGAATAAAGGAACATTTCGCCGGTCAGGCAGATCAGGATCGCGTCGAGCCACGAGCTGCGGCGCTTGACCGTCCGCAGCAGCTTCAGGAACAGGTCGAGGTTGCTGTTGACGAGGCTCGGGTTGTCGCTCAGCACCTTGAAGTGATGCGGCTGCCCGCCGTACTGATACCACTCCCTGACCTCGCCGGTGCCGAAGTAGTCGGCCACGATCTGCTCCACGGCGTAGGGGGTGCCGAGTTTCGCGTAGACGCGGTCGCTGTTGCGGATGACGGCCCGCTTGGCTGCGATGGGCGCGGTGCTGTCATACCACTGGATGTTCAGCTCCCACGCCATTTCGTCGAGCTCTGCGTCGCTGAGCTGGTCGATCTTGTTCCACCTGCTCAGGAGCTTCAGGCGTGCATAGGCGTCGCGGCTGATAATGTCGCAGCCGGCGGCAAGGCCCTTGTCGCCGCCGTCCTCCTGCATCCACGCAGGCAGCAGTTTGACCATCTCGGTCTCATTGAGCCGCATTTACACCACCTCGCTCTCGACCTTGTGGCTGACAGTCAGGTGGCCGCTGAACTTGGCGACTTGCGTGTCGTCGAGGGCCTTGTAGGTCGGCTTGACGACGTCCACGCGGAAGGCGCCGGTCATGTTCTCGCCCCACGAAGGCGAGAGGATCCGCTTGCGGAGCTGGTCGGGGTTGATGTCCCGGCCGAGAGCTGCGACTTGCCACTCGTTGTAGCGGTCGATCGCGCCGCCGGTGCCTTCGACGTTGGCGATCACCTCGGCCTCGCTCTCCGGCGTGGTGTAGTACACGATCTCGATGTCGTAGGTCTCGACCTCCGGGGGCACGGCGCTCACTTTGTCAGTGAGTGGCCGGATGTCCTTGGCGTTGACCACGTCCAGCACCTTCGCCAGCATGGCAGCGTCGGGGATCCCGCCGCCTTCCAGCAGGGGCACGATCTTGACGCAGCCCTCCAGCGTGCGGGTGATGATGATGTCGATGCTTTCAGCAGCCGCGAGCCTGCCCTTGAGCGTGATGGCCAGCAGGCCGTCGGCGTAGTCGACGGTGTAGTCCGTGTCCTTGACCGCCGCCGTGCTCTGCCCGTGGGCCTTCACGACGAGGGTGTCGGTCAGAAGTGTGCCGCCGCCCTTGAAGGCTTTGCCGTCGTAGACCGTGAGGGTCTCGCTGACGGTTTCCTTCTCGCTGACGGCCTTTGCGTCCACGATGGAGCTGTCGGCCGTCATTACCCAGTAGATGTAAGCCTGTTCAGGGCCCGCGGTGGATCTCTTGGCGGGCGCCAGACGGATCCGCTCGCGGAGGCGGTTGTCGCCCTCGGTGGTGTAGGGCTCGCCGTCATCGCCTCCGGCCGTTTCGGTCAGATTGGTGACGGACTCGATGTAGGGGATCAGGTCGACAAGGGTGGTGATCGTGCCGGCTGCGTAGCCGTTGAACTTCGTGCCGTTGCTCACGGCCGAGGTCGGCACCTCCACAGAGTAGGCGCCAGCTTGCAGCACAGCGATCTCGTCGGTTGCAAAATAGTTTTCGCTGTCCGGCGTCACCTTCGTCCACTTCGGAATGATGATGTTTTTCTCCTGCGGCGTGGAGACGGAGAAGCGCATGGTCGTCTTGGCCGGTGTGCCTTCCAGTCGTTTCACATCCTGTCGCTCGCCGATGGCGTCCAGCACCTCGCCCCTCGCATAGCGGAGGAGCGTCTGCCGGCCGACGTCGTTGAGGCTGTTGTAGAGGGCAACGAACACGGGCACGAGAGCCTCGCCGAAGATCCGGCGCTCGTCGCCCGGGTAGAGCGGCTCGCCGGCGCCCTTTTCGAGCTCGGTGATGATGGTCTTGTATAGGGTGCTCGCGTCTGTCGTGGTGAGTTTGATGTCCTCGCCGTAGGTGTTTGTCGCGTCGCTCACGCTGTTCACCTCCTTCATGTGATGTTGTCGATGCTGGCCCGCAGCTCGAAGTCGCCGGCCTGAGCGGTCAGAGCCTTCAGGTCGGAGTCACTGAGCTGCACGCGGGGCTCGTAGGTTTCCACGAGGAACTCCACGTCGGCGGCCAGATCGGTCGCAGCGGTTTCGCTCGGCTTGTCGATCAGCGTGCGGTCGATCCCTTTGATGCGCTCATAGGGCACCTCCCCGCGGATGGTCTTGAGGAGGTTCTGCACACAGATCTCGGGCGCTCCGTTGCCAGATGCTTTCATTGGGATCACCTCGCTTTACTTGAGCTGCGCATTGGTTGGCTTTTTGGATGCTTTGGCGCTGCTGGAGGCTCCGACGTTCACAGCCGAGGAGCTGATGCCGAGCTCCTTGTAGGTGGCGATGCCCGCCGCCGACTTGGAGCTGCTGCCGCTCTTGCCGCTGCTGCTGGATTTTCCAGAACTGGCCTTTTTGCTGCTGGCCTCCTCGGCGTACTCTGTCAGCTTGATCGTGATCTTGCCGGTCAGGATCCTGCCGAGGTTGTCCAGCTTGGTGTCTGATAGGCTCACGCCTGTGAGCTGAAGGTTGGCCGGGCCGAAGCGCCGGCCGGCCAGATAGAAGGGGGCATACTGCCCGACCAGCGCCGTCCACGACTCGTACTCGCTGCGCACGTCGCAGCCGACCGCGGCGGCCAGATCGAAGTCGAAGCTCATGCTTTGCAGCTTGAGCGCCTTGGTCTTAGTCGCCGGGGATCCGGCTTTGTCGTCGCTGTTTTCCGTGTCGAGCTCGACGCTGTGAGAGACGCCATTCAGGGCGGCGATCCTCTGGCTGGAGACGCCCCACGTCTTGCCGTTCCATGATGCCATGACGGCCATGTCTATCCCTCCTTACTGCGGGCCAGAAGTGCTGCCTCCCATGCTGTCGGTGTGGGTGTGGCCGGTCAGGCTGATGCCCGTGGCGGTCACGTCTGCCGACGGGACGCTGATGCCCTTGTCCTGCATCGTGAGCGCGCCCTTCTTGACGGTGATGTCGCCCGGGACGATACCGTCCCACTCTCCATCCATGCGGGAGAGGATGATGCCAGTGCCGTCCTCGAACATGGCGTAGGCGACTTCTGTGCCGGGGGTCAGGTTTCCCATTTCCCCGCGCAGATACCACGGGATCGTCAGCGGTCGCGTGACCATGCTGTCGGCTGTGCTCGGGAGCACTCTGGCCGTGGTTTTGTCGCCGTTCCTGTCGGCCTTTCCCTCCACGCTGGAGATCTTGCCCTTCTGGATCATTTGGTTGTTGCTGTTCATCAATATCCCTCCAGTGGCTTGCGGAGGTATAGCTTGCTCCGCGTCTTGACGTAGTCGTGCCGGATCCGGCTGATGAAGGCTGTGCCGTCCCACGACTTAACGCCCTCGGTCGCCAGCGTGACCACAGATCCCGCCGCATAGTCTCGCAGCAGCGAGCCCGTCCAGAGGGTGCCGACGGTCGCGTTTTTGTTGGCGTCCCGGAGGAGGCCCTTGGCGAAGCGGTCGGCCTCGCTCTGGTCGGTCATGCGGAATGGCAGGATCCGGCGCAGTACCTTGTCGCCGCCGTTCGGGGCTGCGAAGGTGCCGGTCAGGCCGCCGTTGACGGCTTCGGCCGAGCCGTAGGCGTTGGTGCCCTCGTCGCGGTACTCGAAGTCATTGGCCGGGGTGATGGTGATGGTGTCGACTGGCTGCTGGCTTTCCATGTACGCCTCGTCGTAGACGACCAGCTTGCCGTCATACACCAGAAACGCCGCGCCCTCGAGGGTGCAGCGGTTTTGAAAAAATGCGAAGTCTGCGAGGTTGTTCTGCTCGACGTAGTCGTAGGTCTGGTCGGTGATCCCGTAGGTCTCGAGCGTCAGGCTGTGGCGGCCGGCGATCTCCTGAGCCAGTTGCAGGAACTTGACCTTTTCCCACGATTTGCTCCGCTTATCCTTCGCAGACTGCGGGATGGAATAGGCCCGCAGGGTGATGATGCCGGACTCGGGGACGACGCTCTCGACGAACATTTTGCCCGTCTTGGCAGCGCCGTCCTCGATTGCGATGGTGTCGCCCTTCTTGGGGTTCCACGAGTCCCACAGCTCGCGGGTGTCGTTGAGCTTGAGCAGCAGCTCGTCGCTCTGCTTTTCGGCGTACATATCGTGATAGCAGCGGTGGACGCTGATGTCCGGGTAGATGTCGACGCCTTCGTATAGGATCTTCACGGCGTCACCTCCTCCACGGCGGCAGGGTCTCCGGCGTCTCCACGGTCTCGACGATCGGGATCCGCACAGCCTCGCCGCCCTCGAAGATCAGCACGTCGCTGAGGTCGGGGTTGGCCTCGATGATGGTGCTCGCCATGCGCTCCTCGTTATAGGCGACGAGCGCGATGCTGTCGAAGGTGTCGCCGCCCTGCGCCACATAATCAATAAAGCCGACTGTCTGCTGTGACATAGGCGCCGCCCTCCCTTCTGCTGAGTGCCTCGAGAATGAAGTCGATGAACTCCGGCTCGAGGTCGCGGAGCTTTCGGATCAGTGCGTCCTCGTCAGTGTCGCCCTCGACCTTGATCTGCGGAGAGAAGGACAGGCCACTCAGGTCGTAGACCACAGCAGTGCCGGAGCCGCCGCTGAGCAGCTCGTAGTCGCTTTCGCCGTCAGATGCCCCGAGCATCCGGCCCGCCTCTGCCCAGTAGGACAGGTTTTGCGAACGGTATGCAGGGTTGAAACTGATGACCGCCTCGGTCGGGTAGCGTGGATCCTCGCCGGCGATGGACGGCCCTCTTGTGAAGCCGCCGGTCGCATAGCCAGAGACAGACGCGCTGCCGCCTCCACCTCCGAACAGGCCGGCGATCTTGGAGATGACGCCGGAGCCGAAGCTGACGATCTTCGATACCCAGCCGACAATCGTGCCGAGCACGCTGGCGATGGGTTCCAGAATAGACAGCAGCGGAGTCAGCAGTGGGGTGATGGCGCCGATCAGGCTCAGGATCGGGGGGAGTAGTGCCTGAACGAGCTGCATCAGGGGATCAAGCAGCGGCATGATGACGCTGTTGACGATTTGCAGAGCCACTTCCAGCAGCGGGGTGATGACCGGCAGCAGGCTCGAGATGATGCTCACCAGCACAGGCAGCACGGCGCTGACGATCTGCGTGATGATAGGGAGCACGGTGGCAAGCAGGCTGGCAATAGGCGGCAGGATCGCGGAGACGATCTGCATGAGTGGCGGGAGGAGCGTCTGCACGAGGTTGAGAAGCGGCGGGAGCAGAGTGCTCATTAGCTGCGTCAGAACTGGCAGAAGGTCGGCCGCGAGCTGAGAGATCAGGGGCAGAACGTCCTCGAGGGCGTCGGCCGCGCCGGTCAGGAACTCGTCGACAAACGGGGCCGCAGCCTCGACCGCCTTGGAGATGGCCGGAGTGATCTGCTCCATCAGTTTTTGCAGGGTCGGCATGAACTTGTTGAGCCCGTCGAACACAGTGTTCGCCATAGGCTTGAGGGCCACTTCGAGCCCCTGCTTCATAACCTGAAGCCGCTCGGCGAAGTCGTAGGTGTCATCAGCTGCGCCGGCGATTGTCTCGCCGTTTTCTTGCAGCTCAGCCGTCAGGTCTGCGACGGCCAGAGAGCCGTCTCGGATTGCTGCGGCCATCGTGGAGCCTGCCCTTGTGCCGAAGATCTCCGACGCGATGCTGGCGGCCTCTGCGGCCGTCCCGGCGTTTTTGATCTTTTCGTAGTACAAGGCGAGCCCGTCGCTGGCGCTGATGCCCTCCTTGGCGAGTGTGGCGACGCTCTTTTTCATAGCGCCGAGCACTTCGTCGGTGTTTACGCCGGCCTTGTCGAGCTGGCCCATCAGGGCACTCGCCGTCTCGAAGGAGTAGCCCATCTCCTGAAGCTGCGGGCCGAACTTCTGCATATCTGCCATCAGATCCGTGAAGCCCATGCCCGTGCTCTGGCTGACCTTAAAGATGTAGTCCATAGCGCCGCCCATGTCGTCGGCGTCGATGTTCCACTGCTGGAAGGCTTGGCTCGACTCCTCGATCACGCTGCCGAGGTCGTCCCCGAGCATATCGCTCACTTGGATGGCCTGCTTGGAGATCTCCTGAAGTTGCGGGCCGGTGAGGCCGAGGCGGGTGTTGTAGTCTGCGATCGCCTTGCTGGCGTCCTCCATTGTGGTCGGGACGCTCTTATAGACGGCGTCGAAGTCATCCAGAAGCCCATCCAGCGCGTCGCCGGTGGCGCCGGTTCCGATGCGGATAGCATCAGCAGCGTCATCGAAGGACGCGCCGAGATCCTTCATGTACTTTCCAGCCTCGACGACTGCCTTGCCTGTCGCCACAGCGATGCCGCCCACGGCTGCACCAACGGCCAGCGCCTTCACGTTCAGGCCGCTGATTTTCTTCTGAGCCTGTTCGATGGCTTTGCCGAGTGATGGGTCGATGCTGCCGGCCAGATTGACGACCGCCTGCATCGTTTTTCCGTTTGCCATGTGCGTCACCTCCTTCTGATGTGTGGTTTCTTAAAGCTGGCCGCACGAGTCGGCCGGCTCGCTTGGAGCCGCTTGGCCTCCTCGACGGCCTCCCCGTATTCGGTCAGGAAGTCGGTCAGCCTTCGCTCTCCGAGGTCTCGCGTTGATGTGTGGAAGGCTCGGGCGTAGTCTCGGATTGCGCGTCGGAGCTGTCGGGGGTGTAGGGTTCCTCCGACTTCCCGGAAATAAAATCCCGGCCGATCCTCATAATCTTCATAACGTCGTAGCCGCGGACGCGCTCGAGGTCGGAGATGTCGATCTCAGGGTTGACCGCGATGACGGCAGCGAAGCCGAGGTAGAGGTGCAGGCCGTAGTCCAGCTCGGCCGCGCCGGCTGCGTTGCCATTCTTGGAGCCGCTGGCGCTCAGCTTTCTGGCGTCAGCTTCAGCAAACGCCTGTGCGGTGATCTCGCTGATGTCATAGGTCAGCTCGTTGTAGCTCTTGCCGTTGATCTGCACAGGGTTGTCGAGCTTGATGGTGTTCTTCATTGGGTGCGTCTCCTTTCGATAAACAGAGGGCGCCGCATAGGCGCGGCGCCCTTCAGGTTACAGTAGGCTGCGGATGTCCTTGGCGTAGTCGACGCCGCCGACGCGCAGGATCGTGTTGAGCTGGTCGATCAGCCAGTATTCAGCGCCGCCGACGTAGAGCTGGTAGCGGCTCACGGCAAACGTGGCCTCGTTCTCGCTGGTGTTGCCGGGATCCACGGAGAGCCCCGGGATGCCCTTAGAGACGCAGCGGAGGAACGCCTTGCAGCCTTCGGTCTTTGTGGAGCCGTCGGCCTGCTTGACGTCCTGAGCCCAGCGGATCTCGATGGTCTTGCTCTCGAGCTTCATCATGTTCCGCAGGCCGAGGTCGATGCCGATCTTGGTGATGGATGCCTCCATAGCCTCGATCTGGCCGAGGATGGGGGCGGTGTAGGTTCCCATAGCCTTGAAGTCAGCGGTCACGGGAGTGACAGCCGGCAGCGCGATGGTCACGTCTTTGGCGACGAGAGTGCCGCCGATGTAGACGGTGTCGGCGAGGATGGGGCCCTTCAGGTCGAGCCACAGGTTTGCCATTACTCGTCACCTCCTTCGTAGTAGACAGAGAAGCCCGCGTCGGTGTAGGCGACGTAGACGCTCGCAGACTTGAGGGGCGGGGTCGGGGTGACGGCGATGTCCCAGCGGAAGTCGCCATTCATCACGTCCGTGGTGCTGTTCTCGCTCTCGAGGAACAGGATCACGGGCTCGCCCAGCAGGGCGCCCATGCTCACATAGCCGTCGAGCTTCTCCTGCTCGCGGTTGATGATGCGATCCTTCAGCGCGCGGGTCATAGGGCTGTCGATCTCAGGGCTCCACTCGCGCTGGAAACTATTGGTGATGTGCATGAGCATACGCATGGAGACGTCAAAGATCGCGCGAGGATCCACGTCTGCGCCGTATGTGTAGGCGGCCGTATGGTCGCCCCACAGTACCCACTCGCCTCCCCATGCGACGGCGGTGCTGATGCCGTTCTGCGTCAGCTCCTTGCCGGTCTGCTGGTCGAAGCCGCGGTTGTTGGCGTTGGCCCCGAAATACTGCTTGATGACGGGGATGGCCTTGTTGCCGCAGGTCTCCATCGGGACGCTGTTGTGGCTGAAGTCAGCGCGCATAAGCTCGACCACGGCCAGCGTGCTCAGGTGGAACACGTTGCCGAGGTTGTCCACAGCCTGCGGCCAGTAGACCTTAGAACGCTCGTCGGTGAAGGCGTTGGCCTTCTTCCATGCGATCGCCTTGGTGATCGTGTCGACCGCCTGCGCGGTGCTGTCCACGAGGGGCAGGTCGGCCACGACGAAGGCGTCCCAGTGGCCGTTGATCTTCTTGCAGGCCGTCAGCATGGCGTTGTAGACGGCAGGGCTGTGACTCCAGCCGGGGGCCGCGATCAGATTGCAGACCGCGAACTGCTCGGGATAGAGCAGCGCGATCGCGCTCAGGCCGCTGTACTCGCCGGAGGAGGTGACGCCGCCGATGATGTCGCTGTCTGCGATCTCAGAGTCGTCCACCTCGCTGAAGCTGGCCGTCAGGCTGCCGGCGAGCTGCGCGTCGTCCTTCAGGCTGGTGATGATGACCGTGCCCTTGGTGAAGTTATAGTCCACAGCGTAGTCGGTGCCCTCGACGTAGTTGCCGCTGTCATTCTTTGCGATGGTCAGGGTGTCGAGGATGATCTTGTCGCTGGCGAACTCGGCGCGGCCGCCGGTGAAGGTGAGGGCCTTGGTGGTGGCCGCCTTCTTGCGGTGCTTGCCCGCGGAGGGGTCGAGCACATTGATGACGTAGATCGGGCCGATATTCCCGAGGGTGTTGTTGAAATGCGCGTACACGGCCTCGCACAGGGTAAAGGTGCCCCAGTCGGACGAGTAGCCGATCTTCTTCTGAGCGTCGACCAGACTGGTGATCTTGATCGGCGCGTTGATGATGCCGGCCTTGCCGAAGCCGCGCACGAGGTTGACGGGCGCCGTGCCGATATAGACCGGCGTGGTGCCCGCCTGCACGGCGCTCTGTGCCACGGTCTCGCCGATGTGGCCGTAGGCGCCGTAGAGGTATTCGTTTGCCATCTGCTTATCCTCCTTTGCATGAAATTAGAGCAGCCGAGTGGCTGCCCTTAAAGCAGGTGTTGGTAGCTTTTCGGGTTGCGGGTCAGTGTCTCCTCGATGGAGAACTCAGCCCATGCAAACCAGTACGGGTAGAAGTCAGGGACGGCGTCTTGCTCCGTGACGGGGCCGAAGGTGATGCCCTTCTCCTTGATGACGCGGAGGTCGCCGAGGTACTCGGCGTTTTCAATCAGCCGGAGAGCTGTGTCCACAAAATTCCATGCGTCACGCCAGCCCTCTCCGTTCTTCACGAAGTAGGAGGCCGCCGCCTCGTTGTATTGCTGGATGTAGGTGCCGCTGCCGTCGCCCTTCGGCTTGAAGATGTCGGGCCCGTGGTAGCCGGGATCCCACGCTGAGAAGCAGAGCCGGATCTTGATGTCTCGGGCACTCTTGAGCAGGTCGTCGTCGCCCTGAACGATCTGCACGCAGACCGACGGGATCGGCGCGGCGATGTTTGGGGGCGTCCTGTCCTTCGATGGTACGAAAAGCGAGAACGCGGCCGGGTTTACCAGCTTGTATGGGTAGGAGGCGTCCGTTGCGTTGTCGTCGGGGAGCTTCAGCTTGACCAGAGGGCAGACCTCGGCGGTCAGCCAGTCCCGGACGGTCTCGATGCTGTTGACGATGGACATGGGGCACCTCCTACATGGTGACAGTCTGGCCGAGGGCCACGGTGGCGATCCCCATGTCCTCGCTCCAGTCGTTGACGATGTACTCGCGGCCGTCGACGTTGAGCCCTTCGCCCGCCGGGCGCCGAGCGGGCAGATCCTCGACCGCCGCGTAAAGCAGCAGAGAGGACTCCGCGACGCTCAGCTCTTGCCCCCCTTGGCGTTCCTTCAGGGCGTTGTCGTCCAGCACGGCGGCGATGGCTCTGCCTTCGACGGTGTGCTTCTCACCGAACTCGTCGAGATTGAGAAACGTGCGCCGACGGTCAGCCTCGACCATCGCCTTGAAGCTGAAGGTCATCAGACAGGATCGGCGGCGCCGATCTGAGGGGGCTCCTCGTCGTCGGCGCCGTCATCAGGCTGCTCGGCCTTGGTGGCCTCGATGGCAGCGATGACGTCGGCCTTCTTGCGCATGGCAGAGGCGTCCACGCCATAGCGCGCGGCCACTTCCTTCAGCTCGTCGAGCTTCATGTCCTCGTTGTACTCAGGGGCCTCGTCGGCCGCGGTGTTGGTGCTGGCAGGCTCGTCGGCGTCGTCGCCGGGAGCGGGTGCGGGCTGCTCGGCAGTCTCGCCCGGCTCGCCGATGTACTTGGCGACGCCTTCCTTCACCAGACGGGCCTCCAGCTCGTCGTCGAACTTCTGAGGGCCGTCTGCTTCAATGATGGGGATCACCTTGCGGCCGTTATAGTAGCCGAAGGTGCCCTTGATGATCTGGATCATGCTCTGCTCCTTTCTGCTGCGCTCAGTCCGTCAGGACGTCCGCAACGATGAACGGGTTCTTGTTGTTGGGGATCATCAGCGGGCGGCTGGAGATGGTCAGCGTGCGGCTGTTGCCTTCGGCGCTGCTCACATACTTCGGCACGCGGCGGCCGGCGTAGGTGTGGAACTCGCCGTCGCTCTGCTCGACCTGAGAGACGGCGCCGTAGGCGGTGCGGCCAGCGCCGGGAGCGGTGAGGACGCACTTGCCGGACGGGATGTAGAGCTTGTCGTTGCCCTCGTCGTCGGTGTAGGTCAGGTCGTAGGAGATGACGCTGATGATGCGGCCGAGGACGTTCAGATGGGCCACGATGGCAGCGCCGTCAGGCAGCAGCTCAGGCTCCACGTGGCCGATCTCGATGCGGCGGTTGTCGAGGAGCTTCTGCACGGCCGCGTCGTTGATGATGGTGTCAGCCACGTCCGGGGAGCAGACCAGATCAGAAGCGCGGAGGCCGCGCTTGGTCAGCATACGGATCATGGCCTCCAGATCCTTCAGGATCTTGCCGCCGGTGGCGTCCCACTTGGTCGTCGGGGTGTAGGTCGCGGGGTTGCTGGCCTCGGAGTAGAAACGGATCTCCATCTCGTCGGCCTTGTCGACGTCGTCGGCGATGTGCTTCATCACGCAGCCGTTGGTCAGCATGGTCTCGGCGGCCATTGCTTCTTCGCGGTTGGTGATGAGCTCGCCCAGCTCGTCAGCGTCGCGCAGGATGAGGGTCTGCTGGCGCTGCTCAGGGGTGAGCTGAGAGTAGAGAGCCTCGCCGAAGCCACGCTTGCGCAGCTCGTCGAGGGTCAGGACGCGACGGGGAGCCACGAAGGGCGGGGTGTAGCGTTCCATATTGTAGCCGGCGCGCAGGACGGTGACGCCGCCCTTGCGAGGGGCCACGAAGGGCGCCAGCTTCTTGCTGCCGTCACGGAACTCGACGAGCACGTCGTCGGTGGCGAAGATGTCGCTCGCGTCGTTGGTGGGGAAGTAGCGGTCACGCAGGAAGGTCGCAGCAGGGGTGAGCTGCTGCACGGCCATGAGCAGCGTGTGGGTGTCGTAGAAGTTAAAAGGCATTTTGTTGTCCTCCTTCTCTTAGTATTCGATGGCGTCGGAGAGCAGGATGCCGGCCTTGCGCAGCTCCTCCTCGTCGGTCGCCTTCAGGGTGTAGTCGCTTGCGACGGCCAGCTTGTTGCGGGCGAAGTGGCCGGTGCGGTAGGCCAGCACGGTCACGTCCGCGGTGGTGCCGACTTCCACGTCCTCGGCGAGGATGCAGTTGGCGGTCAGGGTTTCGTTGGTGGTCGCGGTGGAGCCGAGGATCACCAGCTTGCCGTCGCCGGCGGTGCCGGCAGACAGGGCCAGCACAGTGCCGCGCTTATAGGTGGCCGCGGCGGTGGCCTCCTTGCGGATGGTCACGGTGAGCACGTCAGCGACGGGCTCGTTGGCAACGATCAGGCCGTCATAGCCGACGCTGCCGAGGTTTTCGTCCAGTCTCTTGCTCATTACTTCTTACCTCCGTTCTGAGACTTGGTGGAGTTGTAGAGGCCGACGATGGCGTCCACCTTTGCCTTGTCGTCGTTTTCGCTGCCTTCCTCGCCGCCGTTAGGGGCAGCGCCGACGCCGGCAGCGCCGGACTCGTCGTTGTCAGCCTTGGCGTCCTTCAGGTGCTTGGCACCGAGGGCCGCCTGCTTCTGCATAGCCTTGAGCGCGAGCTGCTCAGCGGTGCAGGGGGTCTCGCCGTACTTGGCGTCCCTGACGAGCTGCGCGTCGCCCACACTTGCGGCGATGCTGTCGATGGCCTCGATGCGGGCGCGCTCCTGCGTTCTGGCAGTTTCGGCCGCCTGCTGCTCGATCTGAGCCACGACGTCGGGGTGCTGTGCTCTCATTTCTTCGAGGGTCATGGTCTTGTTGTCCTCCTTCTTGGGGCCGTCGTTCTTGGCGGCCGCGTGTTTATTTCCAGCCGCAGGGGCGGCGTGGATGCTGTTGTCGATGGGGATTGTCCCCGGGATGTGCCTGAAGCCCTTGACGTCGTGCCGGATGCCGGCGACGAGGAGCACCTTCTTGTCGGCGCTCAGGGTGACGTTGGGGCCTTCGTCCGTGAGCAGGGTGTCGGCAAAGCCGTTGTCAATGGCCTCCTGCCCGACCATCCACGTCTCGCGGGTCATCATGCTGCGGAGCTGGTCGACCTCGAGGCCGGTCTTGGCGTGGTAGATCTCCGCGATGGCCCGCTCGCTCGCGTCGAAGTCCTTCTGGAGCTTCTTCAGGTCTGCGAGGGTGTAGTAGTCGTAGAGCAGCCCGGCGACGCCGTGGATCATCACCATGCTGCCGGGATAGACCTGCACCTCGTCACCTGCGCAGGCGATGACGCTGGCCGCGCTGGCCGCGATGCCTTCCACGACGACGACCTTGTGGCCGGTCAGGCCCTTGATGGCGTTGTGGATGGCGATGCCGGTGTAGAGGTCGCCGCCGCAGCTATTGATCTTGATGGTGATGTTGCTCTTGCCCTTGACGGCCGCGAGATCCTCCATGAAGCTCTCGGGCGCGATGTAGAGGCCGGGCTCGGGCTCGCCCGTCCACCAGTCCACAGGCTGACGGCTCACGACGTCGCCGTAGAGGGTGATCTCGCCCTCGTCGTCGCCGATGCTGGCGACGTTCCAGAACTTGATCGGCGTGCCCGCAGTCTGAGGCCCGGCGCAGAGCCGGGGAGTGTTATGCGTTCTCATGCTTGTCTCCTTCCTTGATGCTTTTGATGGCCTCGGCGACGATCGCCTCCCGCAGAGCTGCGGAGATCGTGCTGCTGGCCGCTGTGCTCTGGTCGACCTGCCCCTGCGCTGCGCGCAGCTTCTCGTTTTCCCGAGCGAGCTGGTCGACGTTGGCGTCCCACTGACCGCCGTTGAGTCGGATGGTCGCCTGCTCTCTGGTCGTGATGCCTTCGCCGATGGCGAGGATCTCGGCCGTGATCTCCTTCGTCGGGTCGAGCTGTCCCTGAGAGGGGCCGATCCACTCGGCGCCGAGGTATGCGGCGCGGATCGCCGGGTCTGCGAAGAAGCCCGGGGCGCTGATGCGGCCGCGGGCGACGGCTTCGGAGAGCCAGATCTCATATACCGGCGTGCAGAAGTCATCGACAAACCACTTGCGCCTCATGCGGAACGCCTTCCACGCCTCCATCAGGGCGGCGCGGCTGGCGCTGTACGAGCTGTTGAAGCTCTTGAGCAGCAGGTCGGCCGGGATCTCGAGCGCCGCGCCCACCTGTTCGCAGATGGCACGCAGGAAGGTGTTGAAGCCGCTGGCCGGCCGTTTGGGGTCTGCAAAGGTCACGTCCTCGCCGGGCTCCATGATGTTGATCTGGCCGGGGCCCATCTCGTACTCGTTAGGATCTCGGCTCACCTCCGGCAGGCTGCTCCCGACCTCGTTGAACGGGTTGTCGCCGGCGCCTGCCTCGGTCTTGATGAAGGCCGTGAAAAACGACTCGACGACCGCCGCAGTCAGCTCGCTCTCGGTGTAGCGGCGAAGCTGGAGCAGGGGCTCGATGACCTGCGCGAGATAGCTGACGCCGCGGTATTGATCCGGGCGCTCGCTCTCCATGACGTGCAGGATGTTCGGCAGGCCAGTCCGCTCGCCGTATGCCTGAACACGGGTCCACGTTGTCGTCGTGCTGCCGAGCTCGAAGGGGTAGGTGCTGCGGATGTGGTACGCCTCGATCTGGCCGTCGTCGTTCACCTCGACGCCGTCGTAGATGGTGTTGCCGTTGGCCGCCTTGCCGGTGGTCAGCAGCATCGGGGTGATGATGCCGGAGGTCGTTGGCGTGGCGACTCGGTCAGCCTCGATCAGGTGCAGGCGTAGCGAGTAGGGTGTGAGCGGCGTCGGCTCGTACTGCTTCACGACGGCGAACACGTCGCCGCTGACCAGCCACGAGGAGAGTGCGAGCTGCTGCATGGCTGCGAAGTTGTTGACGCCGGTGGCGTCGCACGCCCTTTTGTTCTCAGACCAGAGAGCGAACTCACGCTCGGCCTGAGCCTGCCATGCGTCGGCGGCCTCCTGCGTCATGCCGAGCGCCTCGCGGTCGATCCGACTCTTGAGCTGGAGGCCGATGCCGACGACGTTGGTGCGGTTGGTGCGGATGGCAGAGGTGGCGATCGGGGCCGCCATGTAAAGCATCCGGGCACGCTGCCGCAGGGTGTAGTTGTTGGCGTCGATGTCCTCCTTCGGGCTGCCGCTCATAGCTCTGAAGCCCTTGGTCGCCTTCTTGTGCCAGCTCGCGCCGGCGTCGCCGTAGCCCTTATTCACAGGGCGCGGCTGCTGCCGCCTGTTCTGCGGGCGGCTTCTGCTTTTTCTTTTGCTGATGGTGCTCACCTCCTTCATGGTGAAGATGGCCGAGCCGGGAGAAAAGGAGCGAAAACTCCCGGCGTCGGCCTATGAAAAAAGCCCCTTTCGGGGCTTCTTTCACCAGTCTCGGGGCACTACTCCCACAGCTTTTCGCGGCTTCTCGCCGTTCAGTGCGGCCTCGAGGGCTTCGATGTCTGCCTCGAGCTGTTTGATGGCGGCCCGGATGGATCCGAGGTCGGTGTTGTAGCGGGCCAGATTTCGCGAGCCGATGCCGTAGCTCTGGACGCCTCCGTCCAGCATCTCGGCCTCTCGCTTCAGGTAGAGATCCAGCCGGTTCCTCTTGATGGAGAGCTGGTACTCGATTTGTTCGCGGGTCTTTCTCATTGTGGTGTGTCCTCCTTACCAGTCGTCGAAGGCGTCGGCCCGGTTGTGCCGTTGCCGCTGCCGTCGCTGCTGCGGGGCCTTCGGTTTTTCCTCCAGCCCTTGCAGGCGGCGCTCGATGGCGTCCATGTCGGGGTTGATGATCTTGAGGCCGGCGTTGGCGTAGTCGCGGCAGTCGAGGGCCTCGTTGCGGTTGTGCCCGGGCAGCTTCTCCCACGCCCAGCGGTCGCCGCGGCGCGTGTGCGTGAGCACCAGCTTCTCGGAGAGGAGCCCGTTGAAGAAATTGAGGTCATAGCCGGCGTCGGGGTGCCGGTTGAAATGGCAGTATTTTGGCCCGGGCTCCTGCACCTTCAGATTAGCCATGATCGTCGCCTTGCCGGCGTCGACGCCGATGGTGTAGAGCCAGCAGGTGATCCGCTTGTTGTCGCGGATCGGCACCTTGCTCGGGGGCGAGACGAAGGGGATGCCGTCGCCGCCCTTGCCCTTGATGGCAAAGACGCGCTTGCCGGCGCGGGCCCGGCACGCCTCATAGACCTCTTGGGTGAAGTGGCCGCCGGAGTCGACGCAGGTGATGGAGATCTTCAGGCCGCGGCCGTTTTTGAACTTGTAGACGTGGTCGACCACGTCGTCGAGTCGCTGCCAGACCTCCGGGGTGTCTGGCCGGCCCATGATGTAGCCCTTGACGACGCCCCACGTCTCGCCGTACTTCCCGTGGCCGACTACCTCGTATTCGAGGCGGTTGTCCTGAGTGTCGACGCCGCAGGTCAGCACGAGCACGCCGTCAGGCAGCTCCACAGGGGTGCCGTCCGGGCGGGTGCCGTAGTCCTCACGGCGGGCGAGCATGGTGTCCTCGTCCTCGAGGTCGCCGCGATCTTCCCACAGTTGGCCGAGCAGGGTGTTGTAGACGACCTTGAGGCGCTGCGGGTCATCCTTGGCGTCGAGGAACTTGAGGACGATTTTCTCCCACGGAGTCCACGGGCTCGAGAAGGCATTGAGCCAAAAAGAACGGACGCCCTTCTTGTAGGCGTCCGGGTTGTCGGCGATCCACTTGGCCGGCTGCTTTCGCATGACGTCCTCGGGGATCAGGCAGCCGCAGGCCGGGCAGCTCCACGAGACGCCGCTCTTGAGGCTCCACGACTTTTTCCCGCGGATCCTCTTGGCCTCCGGGTCGAAGTGGATATTGTCGAACACGATCTCGCTGTACTCCCCACACTCGGGGCAGCGGTGGCACCAGCGTTCCTGCGTGCCTTGGTAAAAACTCGTTTCGATGTTGCTGTTGCCCTTGATGGTCGGGGTGGAGACCTCGACCGCCTTGGCGTTGTAGAATGTGGCCTGACGTGCTTCGGCCAGCGCCCACGGGTCGCCCTCGGTGCCGGCGCTGGTCGCCCAGCGGTCGCGCTCGTCGCCGATGATATAGCGGGCAGGCGTGGAGGCCAGAGCCGAGGCACTGTTGGAGCCGGTCAGGGTGAGCATCCCGCCCGGGAACGACTTCTGGAGGATCGTGTTGCCGCTGTCCTTGGCCTTGACGTCGTGCACCTTCGCCTTCAGGGGTTTGCTGTCGCGGATCATAGGGGCCACGCGGAGGCGGCTGAACTTCCGGGCGTCGTCGATGGTCGGGTGGACGTAGAGGATGCTGCCGGGGTCTTGGTCGATGATGTAGCCGATGATGTTGAGCTCGAGCTCAGACTTGCCGACCTGAGAGGCGGCCACCATGACTATTTTGTGCACCTTCGGATCCGTAAAGGCCCGCATGGGCTCCTCGAGGTACGGGGTGCGCTTGGTACGCCACGGGCCGGCCTCGGCTGAGCTTTCCGGGGAGAGGCGGCGGTGCTTGTCGGCCCACTCGTCCACGGTCAGGCTCTCAGGCGGGGCGAAGCGTTTGACCGCTCCGGCGATGGCGGTATTGAGCTTCGCGGCGGCTTTTTTAGTCGTCCGCGTCATCGGCGAGCTGCTCGCTCCAGCCTTCCCGATCCCTTACTCGCCGGGCGTACACCTCGGGATCGTATTTATAACCGGCCAGCTCCGTCAGGATCTTGTAGACCTCTGTGCGGATGATCTCAGACGCCTCGGCGGGTGTTGCTGCGCCGGTGACGTCGACGGCCAGACGGCCCGGCAGGGCCACGAGCATCGACCTGATATTGTAGACGAGGTCGGTCATCACAGCCTCGACGTCCTCGCTGCGGTGCATGGTGCCCTCGAGCTCACTGAGCTGGAGGGCGGCGATGTCTGCCTTGCTGCGCTTGAGGTCAGCCTCAGCCTCCAGACGTCGGCCCTCGATCTCGCTGTCCTTCTTCGACGGCTCCCGGCCGTTGGCCTTGGCCGTCAGGTATCGGATGTACCTCTGGATCGTCGGCAGCAGGTCGTAGCGGTTGGCGTTGCCTTCCTTGACCGCGGCGATGACGCCCTCCTTGGTGAGCTGCTGCACTCGGCGGGGCGTCATGTCGAACAGGGCCGCGATGGTCTTGCTGTCGACGAGCTTGTTGTTGGTTGGGTTCGGCATGGCGTTCCCTCCTTTCTGCCGCTCGGGCGAAACGAAACGGCCCGAAAAAAATTTTCCCCGGCTGCGCGTTTTTTGGGCTCGCCAGCACCGCAGGCCAGAGAGGCGCGTCACAGTACCTTCGGCGCGTCGGTGCGCGCGTGGAGGCGTCTGCGAGGCGCTGTGCTGCGCTCTGTGCGCGTCTGGTGTTGTTTGGTGGGCTCGGTGCCGGGCGTCTTGGTGGGACGCCCTGTGCGCCGCTGTGGGCTATTTCCCGAGGGCTCTGTCGAGGTTGTGCTGGAGTCGCTTGGCTGTCTCGTCTTGGAGTCGCTTCAGGATCTTCTCATTGGTACGCTCGCTGGTTATCATGGAGGGCACCGAGATGGTGGTGAGTTTCTTGATGTCGGTGCGCGTCCGGCTCATTCGCTGGAATGGAATGGCGCTGACGCCGCCGGCCTTGGTGTTGCCCGTCCCCATGAGGATATTGTGCGATCGCTCGGAGTACGGGCCGCCCGGTGTGCGGGTGTTCAGATAGCGGCCGATGACCTTCTTCTGCCCCTTGACCACCTGCATCCGCAGCGTGTAGCTCTTTCCCGGCGGGGCGGTCTTTGGTGTCATGCCGAAGTGCACTGGGGTGAGCAGTCGGCCGGAATAGGTGATGGTCAGTTCCTCGATGGTCTCACCTGAGACGCTGACGCTGCCCGCCATCTTCTTCGGCTTGCTGCTGTTCTTGCCGGACGGGGTGATCTCTCCCTTCTTGATGTTGTAGACCGACGTGACTTCCTGAGCGATCCAGCTCGGCGCTCTTGCCTTAACGTCGCGGACGGTGGCCTTCACAGCTTTGCGGCCCTGCTCGTCGATCTGTGCGACGGTGTCCATGAGCTTTTGGAAGTTTTCGACCTGCATGGTGATGGTTGCCTTTGCCGTTGTTGTCACCTCCTGAATATGCGAAAAGAGACCGGCGGGCGTTTGTTCGCCCGTCGGCCTCTTGCCGTCGGTTTCTGTTTGGTTTTCTTTTGGTCGGCCGCTCGGAATTGTCACGGCGTTGCCCGTGCGTCCTGCGGTCTTTTGCAGGATATAGAATAGCACGGGGCGTTACTGCTTTTCAATTCCTTTTACTTCCCTTTTGTTCCTTTTACTGCGTTTTACTGCCGCAGCTCAGGCAGTCGGCTCCATCTCGTCCAGCACTGCGGCGAGGTTGAGCAGGGCGCGGCCGTGGATCTTGTATGTCCTGTTCTGATAGGCGTCCGCTCTGTCGACGTAGTCCCGCCGATCACCGAACAGGACGCCGCAGGTGCTCTCCCAGTCAGCCCGGTCGAAGTAGCGCAGCCGGATGACGGCGCGCTCGTCGGGGTCGGAGAGCTGGAGGATCAGGCCCTCGATGGCGTTGCGCTCCTGCTTCTCCTCGGCCTTGAGCCGGTCGATCTGTTCCTCGAGCTCCATTTTCCGCTCCACCATCATGCCGGTGCGGTCGGATGGTGTGCCGGATCCGCGTGGCATACCTGTCAGATCAGGGCCGGGCGGTGAGGCCATCGTCATCTCCATGCGGTCGAGGCGTTCGAGCTGGTTGTCGATGTCCCTCAGCATGGCGGTGTAGGCCGCGAGCCTGTCCTTGATCCGTTGTGTGATCGGCTTCTCGCTCATTATGTCAGGGCGTCACTCCTGCTCACCTCCTTCCTCGTCAGGCTCGAAGATCGCGGCGATCTCCTCGCACGGTAGCTCTTGGCCTTGACGGACGCAGCGCACGTTTGTCTTTCCTGTTATTCTGATGTACCTCTTGACGATCACGTCCGTGAAGGCCGGCGTCAGCTCCATAATGTAGGAGGGCTGCCCGTATGCCTCGCAGGCGGCCAGCGTCGTGCCTGAGCCGCCGAAGGGATCATAGACGCCCGTGGCGAAGTCCGTGTTGTCGACCAGCTTCTCCAGCAGCTCGACGGGCTTCTGTGTTGGGTGCAGCTCATTCCCGGAGCGGGAGATGCTCAGGACGTTGCCGTAGCCCTTGTGGCCGTCGAAGTGGGTGGCAGCCTTGGCGCCGAACAGAATGAGCTCATGCTGCGAGCGCCAGCCGACGCCCATGCCCGGCGTGCCCTTGTCCCATACGATCTCAGACTTGACGCCGAAGCCGGCCGCCTCGACGAGGTCGAACAGATATGCCCACATACGCCAGTCGGTGAAGATGTAGGCGTAGAGGCAGGGGATGTCGGTGAGTGCGCCGCGGATCAGGTTTTGGTAGCCGCGCGTGCTGAGGATGTCGTTGGCGATCTTCGGGGCCTTGCCGTTCTTTCTCTCGGTGCCGATGCTGCCGGTCGACTTCTGCGACTCCTTGCTGCCGCCCGAGCAGTAGGGCGGGTCGGTCAGCAGGATCTCGGGCTTGTTGCCGTCGAGCAGCAGGGCGCGATCCTCCGGCCGGGTGCAGTCTCCGCAGAGGACGCGGTGCCGGCCGAGGATCCAGAGGTCGCCGTACTGTGTGACCGGCGCGGCCGGGGCCGGGATCTCTGCATCAGGGTCGCTGCTCGGCTCATTGGTGTGCAGCGCCTCAGAGAGCGCCGTCACGATGTTGCCGTAGTCGTCCTCGGTGTAGCCGCTGAGCATGAACGGGATCTCGCCGGTGTCGATGTCGGCGAAAACCTCGGCGAGCATCTTGTTGTCAGTGGTGGCGAGCTCCGCGATGCGGTTGTCAGCCGTCAGATCGGCCAGCTCCTCGGCCTCGCTGGCGTAGTCCTGATAGTCGACCGGGGCGTCGGTCAGGTCGTCGAGCTGTGCGGCCATGAGACGGCCGTGGCCCTTGGTGACGAGCCCGCTGCGCTTGCTGACGGTGATCGGGGCGCGCCAGCCCGTCGCTCTGATGATAGAGGCGAGGAGCTTGATCTGCTCCGGCGGGTGCTGGTTGGGGTTTTTGGGATTAGGCCGCAGATCCTTCAGCGGGACGATGGCGTCGTGCGCACAGAACACGGGGACGCTGCCGGCGTATGCCTTCGGCGTGGCCGTGGTGCTGTACTCCTCGATCTCGGGGCCGGTCTGCGGCTGTGGTTTATTCATGGCTGTCACCTCCTGCTGAGAATTGATTTTCAATCCACTTGTGGAGGCTGGAGTCCCGCCAGTTGTTTCGGCCGTCAAGACGGTTTTTCAGCCGTTCCAGCTTCGCCTCCTCGATCTCCTCGGTAGATCGGTGGAAGATGATGCGGAGCTGGTCGAGCATGATCTGGACGTCGGCCATCTCCTCGATCACGTTGCCGATCGCTGCGGTCACTTCGCAGCCAGCCTGTGCCCGTTTGATTTTGCAGATGGCTTTGGTCAGCTCGGCCATCTCCTCGACGGCCATGTCCATTTGTGCCGGCGCGCCGTAGGTCGTGATCGCACGATCCAGCAGGGCCCGGCGTTCCTCCGTGGTCATCACGGGCGGCCTCCCTTCGTCAGCTCTCTGACCAGTATGGCCACGAGCACGATCACGATGATGGCGAGGGTGATGGCGGTCGGGATCCAGATCGGGGCCAGTACCCACAGCCAGCTCCAGTTGATGACGCCGGTGAGCTTCAGGACGATGAAGGCGACGGCGAGAAGGCCGCAGAAGCCGATCCCACCGGCCGTCGTGTTGTTTCTTTCGTTGTTCATGTATTACCTCCAGTATTATTTTCCGAGCCCCTTCAGCGCGCAGGCTGTGCAGGCGGTTCGGACGTCGGGCTCCAGTGCGAGGATCCGGCGGGCCGTGTCTGTCTGCCAGCACTCAGCGCCACAGACGGGGCAGGTGGTGGGCTGCCAGTCGTCCGTCGGAGGCTCCGGGACGTTATCGCGCAGCGGCATGGTGAGGATCCCGCCGTCTCCGGGCTGGTGGGGCGAGAGGATGGGCTCAGGCTCGTCGGGGATCATAGTGCCGAGGAGCTCGTTGTACTTCTTGAATATGGCCTCCGACGCTGCGCTCCAGCTCTCGCCGTGCTCTGTGTCCTCCGGGGTGGCGACGTGGGCCAGCTCGTGCGCCAGCAGCTCAGGGGCGGCGCTGATGGGCGCCTCGGCCGAGATGCAGACGATCGGCGTGCTGCCGTCGTCGGGAAAGATGGTCAGGCCGTAGGCGGTGCCGTTGGTCTCGTCCCGCAGGTCGGGGACGTACTGCGCGACGTACTCGACGCCGGGGTAGAGCTCAGAGAAGGCCCGGGCCACGATGGCCGTCGGGTCGTTGATGAAGGGCGAGGCCATCGGGCCGATCTTCTCGTACTGCTTCAGGGCCGTGTAGGTCTCGCGCAGCATGGCCCGCACTTCGTCCTTCTTGATGCCGTTGATGGTGGGCCCGTTCAGGATCAGGTCGAGCATCTTGTCGCCCCAGTCCTGCATCAGATGTGTCTCCGGCATACCGCAGCCGAAGGGCACGACGTCGACCTTCTCACGGGTGAGGGTTTTGTATTCTTTCATGGTGCTGCTCCTTTCAGAAAAACCGAGCGGGCCGGAGCCCGCCCGGTGCTTCGCTTACTGCATGACGACGACCTTGCCGGCGTCGATCAGATCGCCCATGTTCTTCAGGAAATAGTCGGCGATGTTCTTCTTCGCCTCGAGTTTCCAGATGCCGCCGTCTGCCTCGAAGAAGCCGATCCCCTCGTCAGGATCCACGCGCAGCAGGAACTCACTCTCAGGCTGCTCCACCTCGAGGAAGGTGCGGAACGGCCGCAGCATGACGCGGGGCTTGATCTCAATGAGCGCGTTGAGGGCGACGCCCTGACGTGCCTCGACGGTCTGCGTGACGCCGTTGTCGTTGGTGCTGACGCTGTTCTCGTTGGTCATGCGACTCAGCAGGTCGAGCAGGTAGGCCGTGCCCTCGTTTGGGATGCAGAGGCTCCGCAGCTCGATCAGAGCTACCTCGCGTCCTCTGAAGCCGGTGCGCAGGCCCGGGGCGTCAGCCTTGGCGCGGTAGAGCGTGTTGCGGGAGAAGTCGCTCAGGTAGGTGGTCATCACCTCGACGGTGTCGTTGCTCTTGACCTGCACCATGATGGTCGTGTCGACCTTCTCGAGCTCGGTGCGGATCAGCTTGCAGATGCTATCGAGGCCGCTGACGCTGATGCAGTCAGGGCGGTCGACGTGCGGCGGGATGCGGGTGAGTGATGCGTCGGCGTAGGTCTGGCCGTTAATCTCGAAGATCTTGGTCTCCTTCAGGCTGACGATTTTGTCGATCATTTTTGCGAGCATTGTATTGTCCTCCTTGTTCTGTGTTGTGGGTGTTTATCCGTGCTGGACGAGCTTCAGGAGCTTCGGGGCCTCCTGCTGCGTGCCGTCCATGTTCATTTGGCCGGGCACCTGCGGCACCATCTCAGCGACGACGAGCTCGCCGTTGCCGTCAGAGGTGACATAGAGAGCCGTGGCGACGGGGTTGGTGGCTGCGAGCGTAGACTTGGCCGTCACGGAGACGCCAATGGTGCGGCGCTCGTCGTCCGGGGTCAGCTCGATGGTGAGGGTGATCTTGCGCTTGGCCGTGGCCTTCGTGTTGGGGTCGAGGATGTTCTGGATCACCTTGTCCATCTCATAGTCGACGCGCTCCTCGAAGGCACCGCGGGCCATCGACATGATGCTGTCGCGCTGGTTCTGTTCGTTCATTGGGTTTCTCCTTTCTTTTCAGGTGGCCGATCCGAGCGTCATCTGCTCGGCCTCGGTCGGGTTGTCTGCGTAGGCTGCGGCCGTCTGTCCCGTGGGGCCTGAAGGCTCCGCTCTGGCCCACACGGCCTCGGTGGCGTCCGAGCGGGTGGCCTTACGGCGGCCGACCGTCGTGAGGATCCCGATCTCCTTCAGCTCTGTGAGCCGCGGGGCGACGTAGTTGCGGTTGAAGTACGGGATCCGGCCGGCTGCGACGAGCTCCTCGGTGATCTCGCTGGCCGTGAGCTCACGGTTGCCGAGGGTCTCGAGGATCAGGCGGCAGCGGGCGGCCCGCTTGGGGAGTACGGCGTCATAGCTGCGGCGCCGGGTCTCTTTGGTCGTCTGGTTCATGTGTTTCCTCCTTTCCGGCCAGCTCGACGCTGTCGGCTGGCGCGTCCTTGACTTCAGGCGTCGGCGCTTCGTTGCCCCACACGTCCCATCCCGGGGCAGCCTCTCGGGCGAAAAGCTCGATACGGGGCAGGTCTCCCATCAGCTCGACGATCCTGTCGCGGATTTCGGCCGGCTTTCTGCTGTGCTGCTGGAGCGGGGAGAGGACGATGCTGCGGACGCTGCCGCTGATGCGCTTCGGCTTGCCCTTGGTCGCCAGCAGGCAGATCTCTGAGTTGCTGCGCGTCCAGTTTCCGAGCCCCATGAAGATGCCGGTGCCGTTTCTGTTCTGCTTTACCCAGTTGAAGGCGACGGTCTTGTAGCTGAAGCCCCACGCCTCGATCACGTCGAGGGCCTCGCGGAGCATGGGGAAGGTCGCCCACATGAAAAGCACGCAATCCTCGTTAGCAATACCCCCCCCCGCAGCTCCGACGCCCATGCGCTTGATGTCCTCGATGGTCATGGTGTCGTAGTGCTTGGAGGCTGCCGCTCTGGTGCCGCGGTTCTGATAGCTCCACGGAGGATCGGCGTAGATGATGCTGTACTTCTTGTCAGGGAGTGGGATCATGGGTGTCCTCCTTTCCGAGCGTTTCCGACTCGATGCCGTGCAGGAACTTGATGAAGCCGGCCGTCGCCGGTACTTCGTAGCGGGAGAGCTCTGCGTGCGTCATGTACTTGCGGCCGTAGATCTCGGCCATATCGCGCCAGACGGGCCACGGCACGCGGTAGAAGTCCGTCAGGCTCATGGAGACGAGCACGAAGGCGATGGCGCCGAGCTTGTGATGGGCCTCGAGGTCGTCCTGCTGCTCTTGAGTGAGCCGGCGCTGCTCGATGCGCTCGTCGTCGGTGTGCTTGGCCTCGAAGTAGATGCTCCGGCCGCCCTTCAGGGTGCCGCCATAGTCCGGCTGGGCCTGCTTGGTATAGCAGGCGAGGAACTGGCCCTTGCGGTTCTTGGCGCCGAGTGGCTTCATGGGCTCCGGCGTCTTTTCGATCTTGGCGAGGCCGCGGCTGAGGTAGTAGTCGCACGAGGCCGAGATGATATTCTCGAAGTAGCCGCCGGCGACTCTGGCCTGCTTGCCGCGGATCTGCGCCATCATGTGTTTTTCGGCTGCGTATGGCGTCGGGTCGTTGTAGCCCTCCGCGTTCTTTCTCGGGTCGTACTTCGTCACGGCGTTCAGCCTCCGATCTCGATGTGGACGCCCGGATCGGAGATCAGGCGGTCGGCGAGCTCGAGGATGACGTTGCCATCCAGCTCGATGCTGATGGGGCCGTGGTCGAGATGCTGGTTGCAGACAGCCATCGCCTTGAAGGCGGGCAGGTGCAGCGTCACGCTGCCGATGTCAGGCTTGTCCTCGGGCTCCTCGTCGGGTTTCAGCTCGCTGATGGCCTCGAAGCCGTTGCGGACGGGGATGCCGTGCGCCTTGGCGAGCTCGATCTCCGCGGTCATACCGGCCGAAGGGTGGTCAATGCCGAAGGCCCACAGCTCGGAGCAGCCGAGCACCAGCTCGCTGCCGATCTTCAGGGCCAGCTCACGCTCCTCGGGGACGTTGTCGTCCATGAACTGCGTGAGATAGATGTGCGGGGTGACTGGGATGACGCCCTTCTCCACAGCCGCGCGACTGTACTCCTTGGCACGCTGGATGTTGTTCTCGTAGTCCCCGCGGCACGGGGAGCAGATGTAAACCTTTTTCATGTTGTTCCTCCTATCGTGAGCGCCAGCTCTGGCCGGTGAGGGTGATGCCCCTGCACATTTCCATGAGCCGGTCGATGGTGGCCCGGGCCGTCATGCTGTCGCGGCTTTCTCGCGGCGTCATGCGGTCGATCAGGGCCTCGGTGTCGTAGTTGGTGGTCACTATGGTCGGCAGGTATGCCTCATAGCGGCCGTTGATGATGTTGTAGACCGTGGAGATCGCCCACTCAGTCGGCGGCTCCTTGCCGATGTCGTCGATCACGAGGAGCGGGACGGTCTTGTAGATCTTCAGGACGTCACTCTCGCTGCCGCCGGTCGCGGAGTAGGTGCGCTTGATGCGCTCCAGCAGGTCGATCATCGTCATGCAGATGACCGGCTTGCCTTGCGCGATCAGGTGGTTGGCGATGGCAGCGGCGAGGTGGGTCTTGCCGGTGCCCGGCGGGCCCGCGATAAACAGGCCGTTGCGGCCGGGTTCCTGACGGCCGGGCTGTGGCAGCATGGCGTCGAAGCCTTCGGCATAGCGCCGGGCGGCCGCCGCTGCTCGCTTGTTGTCGTCGGTGAGCTGGAAGGTGGAGAAGGTGCGCCGCAGGAAACGGTCGCCCATGCCTGACTCGCCGACGATGCGCTTGATGCGATCCCGCATTTTCTTCTCCTCCTCAGCCTTAGCGGCTGCGGCCTCAGCAGCTTCGCGCTCTGCCTTCGCCTTCTCATAGGCAGCCACGGCCTCGGGGCAGGTGCATCGCTCGGCTCCGTATGGAGGCCAGAGGATGCGGTTGCCGAGCGGGATGCCCTTGTGGTAGCGCAGGGCGCCGCAGAACTCGCAGGGGACGGGCTCAGGGACTCCGGGACGGCCGGCGAGGCGCTCGTCGTTGCTCCAGATCCAGTTACCGGCGTCACTCGTCGTCGGCCGGCTTGAAGCCCTTGCCCCAGTCTCGGCCGGAGCTGTCGGGCTGTTCAGGATCTCGCTGATTTTCTGCACCTTCGTTCACCTCCTCATTGTCCCAGTAGCCGCCGTTGAGCCATGTGCTCGGGTTCGGTATGTAGCGCCCGTTCTCCCGGCGCCACTGGTCGCTCCGCTTCTGAGCGTCGACCGCCTGCATGATCCTCTCGTGGAGCTCAGCGGTGGGCTTGATCTTGTTCCACGCCTTCAGAGCGTACTGCTTGCCGGTCTTTTTCGGGTAGGCTTTCCAGAACTCGAGAAATCTGGCCTCGACGAGCGACTTCGTGCCGCCGTCACTCCCCTCGTCAGAGGGGGAAGGGGGTGTATTACCTTCTCTTGTCTTATCTTCTCTACTCTGGTCTACTCTGCCTCCGGCTTTCTTGCGGCTGTTTGCCGGTCGTCCTGCGGTCGGCGTTGGGTCGTCCGGCGAGGAGTCGGCAGACGCCGCAGCAGCGGCCCGGCGACTGCGGGAGCGCTCTTTCTCGGCTTGCCGCTGGTCGATCAGCTTGCCGGCGTACTCGTACCAGTCGTGGATCTCGAGCGTCCCGTCCTCTTTTTCGTCGATCCAGCCCGCCCGGATCAGCGTTTTCGCCAGCTTTTCGGGGTCTCCGTCCCACTGAGCGGCCCGCGAGATCATGCGCGGCGTGATGTCGACGAGGCTGCCGGTCGGGGCGTTGTCGAGGGCCCACAGCCAGAACGAGACGAGCAGCCCCATCATGTGCGGCGGCTCGACTTCGAGCTGGTCAGCAGCGTCGAACAGTTTGCGGTGATCCTTGAGTGTCTGATGCACTTGCAGCCATGCCACGGTCGTCACCTCCTTTCTGTGGTCGTTTGTTTGTGGTCTGCTTTTGGTCGTCTGCCGGTCGTCCGGCGGTCAGGTTAAAATGGAAGGTCGCCATTGTCCTCGATCTCCGTGAAGTCGCCGGAGCCCTCAGAGTAGCCCGGATCGGCGAAGTCGCTGCCAGAGCTCTGGCCGCCGTCCTTCTTGCTGTCGCAGAAGTGGACGGAGTCGACCGTGATCTCGACGGCTTTGCGGCGGTTTCCGTCCTTGTCCTCGTAGTTGCGGCTCGTGAGCTCGCCCTCGACGAGGACGAGGCGGCCCTTGCTCAGGTACTTGCAGACGAACTCGGCCTGTGCGCGCCATGCGACGCACTCGATGAAGTTGGTGATCTTCTTGCCGTCCTTGGTCTTGCGGCCGGTGTCGCTGGCGAGTGTGAAGCTGGTGATCGCCGTGCCCTGCTGCGTGTACCTGAGCTCAGGGTCAGCGGTTAGACGGCCTTGGAGGCCGGTGTGGTTATACATTAGGCGTTTCCTCCTTGCTGGTTATGCTGTGCGGCCGCGTTGTCGAGGGACGTGCAGATCTCGTCGTACTCTTGGCGGGTCAGGGTGGCCGGATCCTGCTTTTTGTACTTCTCCACGATCCGGGCGTTGGTGCGCTCCTTGGTCATTCCTGCGGCCTCTGCCTTCTTGTAGAGGCGCGCGAGCTGCGCGTCGCTCAGACGGCCGGAGCTCTGCCCCTGACGGCCCTGTGTGGCCTGCTGGCGGCCTCCAGCGCCGGATCCTTTGCCCTGCGCGCCGAAGTCACTGTTGTCGGGGTCGTCCTCGCCTTGGTCGACGGTGAACTTCTCGAAAAGGTAGTATTTCAGGGCGTAGGTGTGGGCCGCGCCCTTGGCCTTGGCGGGGTCATCGTTCCAGCCGACGGCGTGGACGGTGGCCTCGATGGTCTCGTCGTCGTTGTCGAGGTTCAGCCAGCGGATCGTCAGGTCGGCCTCGTAGAGGAACATGAGCTTGTCGCCGTTGCGTGTCTTGGTCTGCATGGTGATCCAGTAGACCGGGTCGCCGTTCTCGGCGTGGCGCGTGGCCTGCTCGCTGATGACGTCGAAGTCGACGCCGAGCTCGTTCATTATGGGGGTGATCTTCTCCCACACGTCGTAGATCTTGGCGTACTTGTAGCTGACGCCGTCGCTGTGCTGCTTCTTGACGATCTCCGGGCAGGCTTTCCGCATTTCGACGAGCTTCTGCCGGAGCGTCAGGCAGGCGGCTTCAGGAGGGGCCGCAGCAGCGGCCGCCTCGGTTTTCTTGGTTTCTGCCATATCGGTGCCTCCTTACACGTCGACCGTGAAGATGCCCGGGGTCTCGTAGACGGTGACGCCCTCCACGATCTCGCCGGTCTCGGTCAGGGTTGCGATGTCGCCGGTGTAGCTGAGCAGCTTCTTCAGATCGGCCCAGCGGGTCGACTCCTCGACCTTTACGAGCTCGCCGTAGCCGTTGGCCTTGAGCCACGGCACCAGCTTGGCCTCGTCGAGCTTGGTCTTGGCGGTGCCCTTCTTGAAGGTCAGGGTGCCAGAGAGGAGGCGGTACTTCTCCGTCGTCTTGGTCTCCTTATGGGGGACGGTGGCGAAGAAGTCGGCCAGACAGCTCGTGAGGTACGAGGTGCCGTTCTCCATGCGCTTGCGGGCGGCGGCGACTTTCTCGTTGATGGCCGCGATCTGCTCGTCGGCCAGAGCCTTCAGACGGTCGTACTCGCTGCGCTCGTCGGCGATCTTGCGGATGGCCCAGTCGGCACAGCGGTCGTCAGTGATACGGAACGGGGCGCGCTCGCCCTCTGCGACGGTGCCGAGGTCGACCTGCTCCAGCTCGTCCAGCGTGGCAGCAGGCAGCAGCTCGGGCTCCTGTGTGGTGGTGGCCTCGACGTCTGCCTGCTCGGCAGCGAGGGCCGCGGTGGTCTTATCGCTCATTGTTGTGCTCCTTTCTCTCGGTGACGTTGAAGGTGAGCATCACGCCGCAGGTGACAGGGGTGACGCTCTCGAGCTCGAGGTCGCGGCCGCTGCGGAGGTGCAGGGTCTCGCCCGGCTTCATTTCGGTGAGGTGTTTCATCTGGTACTCCTTTCTGCAAAGAAACGGTGCCCGCCTTCCTCGATGACGAAGATCTGGCTCTCGTGGAAGTCGCTGGTCACGAGGGCGGGGTTGTAGAAGTAGAGGATCGGCTCGTCCACGACGGTCTCGCCTCGGTCGAACACGGCCGCGACGGCGTCCTTGACGCGCTGTGTGGGATCCGGCCGGCTCTTGGTGTAGCTGTAAAGGACGACGGCCTCAGAGGGGTCGACGCCGCGCTTCTCGGCTGCGTTGAGGATGCACTGAGCGACGAGCATCTGGCCCTCGAAGGACTCCCCGCCGGCCTCGGCCATGACCACGCGCTCGACGACGTCGCGCTCGGCGTCGGTCAGAGGGTAGCGCACGGCGGGCTCGGCCGGCTCCACGGTCTCAGCGGCCGGGGCGGGGGTGTCCGGGATGTATGTGCCGACGGTGGTGGTCGGCGGCAGGATGTTGGTCTCCTGCTTGCTGCCGGCCGGGGTGGTGAAGATTGCCACAGAGATGCCGCCCAGCAGAAGGACGGCAGCGGCCAGCGTGGCAGCTCTCAGGGCTTTCCTCTTGGCACGGCGGCGCCGGCGTGTTATACTTGCGGTGCGGGATCCGTATGCTGGCAGGCTGCTGGATCTTCTCGCATGGGTCGCCCGGTCGCAACGGGCGGCCCTTTCTTTTGTGGTTTCCATTGGTTTCTCCTTTCACTGAGCCCGTGCGACGGTCAGATCACAGAGGGCGTGAGTGAGGTCGCTGAACTCGGTCTCTCGGACGGTGTCAGCGGTCAGCAGCACGAGGTAGTCGTTGTCGTAGTAGTCGATCTCGGGGTTCCGCTGCCGGTTTACTTCGTTTTTGTGGCGGGCGTAGGGCTCGGCACGGTTCCAGACGTCGTCAGGGATCCAGCGGTCGAGGCGATCCTCGACGCGCTCGCGCAGCTCCTCGCTCGTGATCGTGATCTCCGGGCTCATGCTGTCACCTCCTGAGTGCGCCTATCGCGTATTCGAGCGCGATGATGTCGCAGTTGTAACGCAGGTTTTCCTCGTCGATGATGTGCAGTTTTTTCCTTTCGGCGAGAAGCTCAGAGAGCTGGTCGACCACGTCGAAGCCTTCAGGGGGCGGGGCGGGTGCGGTGCTGTCCTTCTCCTTCAGCGCTCGGTCGTTTTCGATGATCTGCTCCTTGATTTCTTCGGGGGCGTCCGAGAGGTCTGTCGTCTGGTCGGGGCTTTCGGGTGCCTCAGCCTTCTGCTCTGCGGTGCGCTCGAAGCGTTTGCCGAGCTCCCAGTCGTCGCGGCGAAGGTCGAAGGCGTCACCGAGCTGAATGATGTTGGGATAGTTGCTGAGCGCGACGGTCATGGCGGGCTTGTCGATTTCGTAGGCGTAGTAGGTTACATTCGTAAAGCCCATTTTGTCGAGGCAATAGCGCCCGGTGCCGATGCCGTCATACATGGAGAGGACGACGATCTCCTCGTCCCTCGGCACGTCCTTCAGGGCTCCTGCGAGGATGTGGATGATGACCTCAGCCGTCCAGCCATTCCCGAGCCCGCGGTATCTTTGCGTCGCGCTGACTGCCGATGTGTAGCCATCAGGAAGGGTCTGGAGCCGTTCGCACTCCGTCGGCGTGAGCTTTCGGATGACGTAATAGCCGTCCGGCAGCTTGATCGGGTACTTTTTGCCTTTTATCTCGATCTCTCCGTTGACCACCTCGTAGACCGGCAGATCTTCGCCGTTTTGGTTAGTGACGACAAGCCTGCTCTGAAGTCCTGATGCTGTGAGGGCGTTGGCTTTGCCGTCGGTTCTTACCTCGTATGCAGAGCCATCGTCTCGACCGCGCCACGCAGCACCTTGAGCCTCTCCTGCGGGGTAGGCATAAAGCCCGGTCTCAGGGCCGCCCCCGTTGGGTCTGGCGCATAGTGCCACAGCTTTGCCGCTCGCGTCGTAGATCCTGTGAGCTTGTCCTCCAGTAACCTCTCCGTCTGCGTTTGGCATGGTGCCGACTCTTACCGGCGCGGCGTAAAGCCCCGTTTTCGCTCCGAGCCCGCCGCCCTCGCCGCACAGGGTCGTTGCTTTCCCTTCGGGGGAGTAGACTCTGTACTGCTTGGAGTCATGACTCTGTTTCTTGGCGCTGTTCTCGATGGTGCCGATCCTGATTGGCTCAGCAACCATGCTGTCGGTCTGCACAGTCGTCAGGGCGTTGGCTTTTTCAATCCCGCTGGTCTCGAAGCGTCGGTACAGTTTTCCGTCGTCCTCGCGGCGGTTCCTGCATCCGACTCCGACCGCCGGAGCTCTGAGCTCGTACCCTTTTTCGGAGGTTGCTGTCTCGAGGATGTCCTTCAGCATGATGCCGCGATCCGCGGGCTGGTCGACGTTCCAGTTGAAGGCGTAAAAGCGTTGACGGTTCTGTGCGCTCACGAGGGCGCTGTTGATGTGCATGAGATCCACGCCGAGCTCGTGGCTGATTTGGTCTTTAATGGGCTGTGCGGCGCTCTTGTTGTTCTCATAGAGGAAAAAATCAGGCTTGAATTTTTCCTTTGCAATCAGGTAGTTTCTGAACAGCTCCCAGCCGAGCCCCTCAGCTTCGACCTCTCGCCCTTTTTTCTGTGCGACGCTCCAGTAGGTGCACGGAGAGCCGCCGATCAAAATCTTTATCATTCATTTCACTTCCTTCCTGTGCGGGCCGGGAGCGTCTGCTCGGGTCTGGTCAGGCCCTTGCTGAAGCTCTGCGGCTCATATCTGACGCCCACGATCCGGCGGCCGCTGACGCCGTACTTGGGGTTGTAGCCGAACAGGTTGACGTAGCTGCCGAGATCCTCACGCTCGTCGTCCATCGCCTTCAGCACCTCGAACAGGGCCAGCACGTCGTCGATGGCGCGATGGCTGTTCTGCACCTTGCCGGTGAGGTCGTAGGCGATGATCGCGTTGGCGAGCTTGTGCGGGTAGGCCCTGCGGTCTTTGTAGACCGTCAGGCTGTCCAGCCAGTCGATCCGGCCGACCTTCTGGCCGCGGAGTAGGCCACGGAGAAAACAGGCGTCAAACTGTGCATTGTGGGCGATCATCAGCGTCGGGCCGTTCTGCATGAGCTTGGCGATCTGGCCGGCTGCCTTGACCGGCTGCACGCCCTCGGTCTGGAGCCGCTCGTCGGTGATGCCGGTCAGGCTGACGATGTTCTCCGGGAGGGTCTCGCCCTCGGGCAGCTTGATGAAGGTGTCCATCTTGCCGGCGATCCGTAGGCCGCCGGTAGCCGTGCGCTCCACGCGCAGGGCGGCGAGCTCGATGATCTGGTCGTTGTCGAAGTCGAGGCCGCTGGTCTCGGTATCAAACACGACGAGGGCCTTGTAGCGGTCGAACAGGGTGGAGAGGTTACTCATGCCGGGCCTCCTTCTCGCGGGCGGCTCTCAGGGTGCCGAGCATAAACGAGAGGGCCGCGGTCAGTTGATCCTCGGTGGCGAAGGTGCCGCCGAACTGCTCGGCCAGCGCCGCGATGATCTCGCCGGCGTGCTCCGGCGTGACGTCGTCTGTGGCTTCGTCGTCCTCGATGGAGATCAGGAGATCGGAGTCCAGATAACAAGCGGGGCGTAGGCCGTAGCCGCCGCCGCAGGCGCTGCTCCAGTTCAGAGCGCCATCGGCGTAGACGTAGCGGGCGAGTGACTCGTAGCCGTTAGACTTCGTGCTGAAGGCAGTAGACAGCCACCACCAGTCGTCTGCGTTGGGGATGACGTCGCGGTTGCGCCGGTACTGGTCGACTGTCAGCAGGAAGATGGTGACGGTGCAGGTGCCGTAGTCCTTCAGGCCGTCGTCGGTGGTCAGGTCGAGCTCCGTGGTCAGGAAGGCGTTGGGGCCGTTCACGTCCTCGAGCAGGTTGTCGAGGTAGGCGCCGTTGAGGTATTCCTTGCTGCTGGCGACGGCGAAGTTGTTGCAGTTGCCCTCGTCAAAGGCTCGGGTCTCGATGATGTCCTTGCTCAGGCAGAGGGCGCGGCCGTCATCATTCTCCAGCAGGATCCAGCTCTGGCCGGCATAGTCGAAGGCCGTGCCGCGGGCGGTTTTCTTGAGTGCGATCTTTTTCATGGGGTTGCTCCTTTCGTTCTCTGCGGCCGAGCCTTCTGGCTGGCCTGAATGTTCGGCAGGGTCTCGCCGGCGCGGAGCCGGCTCTCACAGTGCGGGCAGATGTAACCGGTGCGGGGGATCTTCTGGTAGATGCTGACGTTCCAGTCGAGCCCGCAGCCGACGCACTTGGCTGTCATGGGCCTCCACCTCCTTCCGCAGCCAGAGCCTCGAAAACATAGCGCCGGATGCGGTTGCGGTACTTCTTCCGGGTTCTGGCTTTCTTTGCGTGAGCTGCGAGGTGCAGCCACTTCGGCGGCACTCCGATGGCCTTGGCCGATACCTTCCAGAGCTTTTTGAGGGCAGAGAGCACGGCGTTGATGACCGGCTTCAGGGCTTCGGCCAGCTTGGCGGCGATTTCCCGCAGAGCGTCGGCCAGCTTCTCGAAGGCTTCGCGGGCCTGCTGCATCTTCTCACGATCGGCGAGCGTCATGCTGCCGTCGTAGACGTAGGGGCTCAGCTCGTTGTCGCCTCCGTCGGCCAGACGCTCACAGAACGGGAGGCCGGCAGCTTCGGCAGCCTTGCGGCCCTCCTTGAGGGCGTCCCGGCCTTGCGTGACTTCGCAATAGTCCGCGAGGCGGTTGCGGCCGCCTTCGTAGTGCCAGCGGATCCCGGCGGCGATCTCGTCGATGGTCATGTCCTCACCGAAGTGGCCGCAGTAGTAGCCGTTGACGATGACGGCGTCCGGGTCTGCCTTCAGGATCCCGATGGCGTCGTTGAGGTCGTCGGTCTCCCATTCGCCGTTCCAGATGTCGCTCCAGATCGTCAGGGCGTTCCACGAGCGGCCGGTGCGATACACGATTGTCCAGCCGATGCCGTCGCGGATCTCTGCGGCGAAGTCTCGGGCGATGTCTCTCAGTGCTGCCATGCTGGCGCCTCCTCTCTGGTGATGTGCACGACGGTGACGAGGTCGTCGATCTCGTGCTTGGTGGTGTATGTGTCCCGCTCGTCGAGCCCGATGTGCCGTAGCAGCGTCTCGGGCCCATCCAGCAGGAAGGCGGTGACGGCCACGGCGTTCAGCCGGTAGACCGTGACCTCCACGGTGCAGCGGGCGTCGTCCTCGTCCAGCGTGGACGGGAACGAGGCCCGGCAGATTGGGGTCGCCTCGTATCTGAAGGCGGTCGCGCGGTTCTCGCCGGCGATGATGTCCTTCACGAACTCCTCGAAGGCTTTGCGAGGGATCGAGCTGCGGTACTTGTCCAGCGTGACGTCGGCGAGCTGCCGGATGGCTTTGGTGTTCATGTTCCGCGCCTCCTCAGCAGGCGTCGCCGTGCGGGCCGACGACCGTGACGTGCTTGGTGTTACCGTCTTTGTCCTCGTAGATTTCCTCGACGCTGTTGTCGGCCCAGTTGATCGTCTCCTTGAGCCGCCAGCACCGAGCGTCGTCCGCAGCTTTGGCGGCTTCGCGCGCTTCTTGCTGGAGCTCCTTCAGGCGTCCGAACTCGCTTAGCGTCAGGCTTGCAAAGGGTTCGCTCAGCGCGTAGTCGCTGAGGTAGAAGCTGATAAAGCTATGGCTCCAGCCGGCGTTATGCCAGCCGCTCGTTGCTTTTTCGGCGAAGGCTATGAGCTCGGCGTCGTCCTCAATAGGGCCGCGCTTGCGGTGTTCAAAGATGAACTCGTCGCGGGAAAAGACGGGTTTCCCGTTTACATAGCCGTACACATTGGGGTTGTGTGTCATGGTGGTCTCCTTTCTTCTTGGCCCGGCCAGAGCCGGGGATCTTAGTGGTGTCGAGTCCCTGAAAAGCAGAAACACGACCGCCGGATCGCTTCAGAGAGCAGCGCGGAGGGGGTGCGCAGCTCGTCCATTTTCAGCGTCTGGGTCGTGTGATCGTTTTCATGTTGGGCTCTCCTTTCTTCGGCCCGGCGCTGCCGGGTGTTCTTGGCTACTGTGCGGCCGGTGCTCGTTTACCTCTGCGCTTGAAGCTCTCACGCAGCCGCCTCTCGGCGAGCTCTGCGCTGTACCCTTCGCGCTGGTTGGCGTCCAGCGCGCCGGTCGCGCCTCGCTGGAGCTCCTTGTAGATCGTGGTGTGGTGGACGCTCAGGCGGGCCGCAATATCGACCGGCCGATCTCCGAGCAGATGCCACGCCTCGATCTTCTTCCTGTCCTCGAAGGTCAGGTAGCGGTACTTTCCCGTCAGTCTCACCTCCGTCCTATGGGGTTGTAGTAAAGAAAAAACGCACAGCCGACTCAGTTGAGTCTCTGTGCGTTTAATGATAATGGACAGCTCTGACATAAGAATAAGAATTTTCCCTTGCCAAACAGGGCAACTTCTGTTATTATACTATGATGTAATGTTTCCGCCCTGCGTGGGCGATTACAGAACGATAACCTTTTCTGGAGGATCGGATAGATGGCAAAAAACAATGATAAGCGGGCAGAGCGCATAGCAAGAAGCAATCGCAATGTCAACCGCGCGATCACCTTGCTCATGGTTGGTGTGATCGCTGAGTTTTATCTTCTGATGGTGAACAATTACTTCGTCAAGGGCGGCGTTGGCCAGGTTTTGACGATGATGAGCGTTTTGAAGGCCCTCGGGATCATCGGCGCCGCGGCCTTCGGCGCGGGGCTCGTGATGTGGATCATGCGCAAAAAGTGGACGCGCTTCGCGCCTGCCGCGCCGTGGCTCCTGTGCGCGGGTTTCTTCTTTGCGATGTCCTCTGAGCTGATGCTCAGGATCTATCCGCAGGGTACGACGATGATGTGCGTGATCGTTCCGGTCGCGATGCTCATCGGCATTGTATTCCTTCTCTATCCGCGCGAGTTTTCCGTGCAGGCCGTGGGACTGACGGCATCGCTGATGGCGATGTACCTCATTCATCATGGCAGCGGCAGCGAGATGTGGAGCGCCCTTGTGATCGGGTGCAGCGTCTTTGCCGTAGCTGTGATCGCGGCGCTTGCGGTTGCCGTATACAAGGCGGGCAAGAACGGGGGTAAGCTGGAAAAGTTCGGCAATCTTCGTATCGTGTCGCAGGACGGCGACTATAAGCTCATCTATGCCGTGCTCGCCGTGTGTGCGCTGGCCATCGTGGTGGCGCTCTTTGTCAGCAGCATTGCCTACTACGGCCTGTGGGTGCTGGCCATCGGCACGTTCCTGCTCGCAGTTTACTACACCGTGAAGATCATGTGAGACAAGATAAAAAAGGACGAGTTCAAAAGAACTCGTCCTTTTTTTGCCCAATTTTTCAGATGTCTCTTCGGCCTTCGAGCGCACGCATCAGCGTGGCGTCGTCGGCAAATTCAAGGTGGCCGCCTACGGGGATGCCGTAGGCAAGGCGCGTGACACGCACGCCGAAGGGACGCAGAAGGCGGGCTAAGTACATCGCCGTCGCCTCGCCCTCGGTGTCGGGATTTGTGGCCATGATGACCTCTTCCACGCCGCCTTGCGCCACGCGGTCGAGAAGGGACTTGATCTCCAGATCGTCAGGCCCTACGTGG
>ERZ857998.354-NODE-354-length-68188-cov-3.799554_pt1 | contig 68188 bp, 61 predicted proteins | sample MGYA00519954_ERZ857998 | MGnify/ENA primary metagenome ERZ857998 (study PRJEB31778, sample SAMEA3449424) | human gut metagenome | biome: human gut; feature: human-associated habitat; material: faeces | place: United Kingdom | collected 2010/2012 ...
AGCCGTCACGTTTACGACTTTGCCGATGACGCCGCAGCCGTACTCGCCGCCCTGGTATTCGATGAATTCACATTCCAGGCAGAGGGGAAACTCGTTGATGACGGGAGCGTCCACATGTTCAGCCTTGCTGGCAGTCATGCCGCTGCGCTCAAATTTATCAGGAACATCGTTACCGGATTCTATGCCGAAATAGTCTGCCTCTACCATGTGAGCCGCATCTGCGATGCTTACGGTGAAAGCGCCTCTGGCTTTGATGTTTTCTACGGTTTTATGAGTTTCCGTCAGCTTCAGGACAACGTGTCCCCTCGCCTGCATGGAGCCCCATGCAGCGTTCATTACGTTCACGCTGCCGTCTTCGTTATAGGTTGCGATCATTAAAACAGGCATCGGGAAGATACCATCGGAATTATTTACTTTTACTCTCATTCTAAGTACCTCTTTCTCTGTATAGAATTGACAGGAATAACTGTCTATCTATCATTATAGTCGGAAACGAAGGAAATTCAAGTAAATCATTTGTCTGGTAGAAAATAGATCGTGAAATTTTATGTTTAATAAAATTGACAAAATCGGGAGTTTCGTTTAATATATTAAACATAAGAGGTGAGAGCATGAGCAAGAAAACCGTAGTAATTTTACCAGAAACGCAGAGAATATTAGAGAGGATGGGCGATCAGATCAAAACGGCCAGATTAAGAAGGAATCTGGCGACAGAACTGGTTGCAGAACGAGCGGGGATCAGTCGCGCCACCTTATGGTCGGTAGAAAAGGGATCGCCGACCGTAGCAATCGGAATCTATGCAGCAGTGCTCCATGCGTTAGGCGGCATGGACAAGGATCTGGAGCTGGTAGCGAAAGACGATGAACTGGGCAGAAAGCTGCAGGATCTGAATCTGGTCACCAGGAAACGGGCGAAAAGGGGATAAGGAAATGGAAGTATTCGTATATGAAAATTGGAGCAATACGAATCCTGAAAAGTTAGGAACATTATTCGTAGATGGGAATAAAGGAAAAGAAGTTGTTTCTTTTGAATATAATATAGAATGGTTGCAGGAACATTCATGTTCATTTTTCTTTGATCCGGATCTAGCGTTATATCAGGGGAGGCAGTACACTCCGTTAGGGAAAAACATGTTTGGTGTTTTCGCAGATTCTTGCCCTGATCGCTGGGGAAGGTTGCTGATGAAACGCAGAGAAGCTATTTTAGCGAAAAAAGAGGATCGCAAGCCAAAGCGACTGACTGAAATGGATTTTCTGCTGGGAGTTTACGATGAAACGAGGATGGGCGCTTTGCGCTTTGCAGAAGAAGAAAACGGCCCTTATCTTGCAAATGATCAGGATCTGGCAACTCCGCCATGGACAACCCTTAGAAAGCTTGAATCCGCATCGCTGGCCTTTGAAAAGAACGATGACGGGATGGAGGAACTATGGCTTAAACAGCTTGTAGCACCGGGGTCTTCTCTTGGCGGAGCAAGACCTAAAGCTTCTGTCGAGGCGCCGGACGGTTCTTTATGGATTGCAAAGTTCCCGTCTCAGAATGATGATATGAATAAGGGTGCATGGGAAATGGTGGTTCATGATCTGGCGGTGATGTGCGGACTGGATGTTCCGGAAGCCAGGTTAGAGAATTTTTCTAGGAATGGAAGCACTTTTTTGATCAAGAGATTTGATCGAACTGGGACGCAGAGAATCCACTATTCCTCAGCGATGACAATGCTGGGAAGAACTGATGGAGCGCATGCTGCTGACGGAGCTGGATATTTGGATCTGGTTTCTTTTATTAAGCAGTATGGAGCGGCTCCGAAGAAAGATCTGCAGGAATTATGGCGTAGGATCGTTTTTAATATGGCAGTGTCCAATACAGATGATCATTTGAGAAATCACGGATTCCTTTTATTAAAGGAAGGATGGCGCTTATCTCCTGTCTTCGATGTAAACCCTGATGCGGATGGGGATGTGCTGTCGCTCAATGTTGACGAAACCAATAATTTAATTGACTTTGAATTAGCAGCATCAGTTGCCTCAATGTATGAAATACCGGTACAGCAGGTCAGGACTACCATAAACGACATAAAAGCGATCGTGGTGGAGCACTGGAAAAAGCTTGCGAATCAGTATGGGATTTCACGTAGTGAAATAGAATATATGACGCCGGCCTTTGATATGAGATTTAAGTAATAACATGGAAATAAAATGTAACATTTTAAATTTTCGAAAAATTCTTGCATTCTGTGAGCTGCCGTGCTATAATACAATCACAGAGAGGAGAAACTTTAGAAAGAAGGTGATTCCACCAGAAATGATTCAGGAAGAACAAATATAATACCAGTTGCGGATGTTGAAACCCCGGAAGCCAGGATAGCTCCCATGAGAAGGCCGGCACGGAAACAGCCAAAGCGGAAACTTCACAGAACCAAATGAGCAGAAGACGAAAGGGCGGTCAGACGATCGCAGAAAAGAAGCAAAGGATTGCAAGTCACGGGCATCAGAGGTCAGAAGATGAAAGCTTTGGGAAAAGGAAGTGTTTCGACGGAAGGACTGGTATTATTATTTTTTTGTGCTTTTTTGACGGCGTGAAATATCAGAATCACATTGCTATTCACGACGGGAGCATTTATAATAGAGAAAGCAAATTGGAGAATAACCGTAAGCAGTAGAGAATATGCAGTAGAAAATATACGGAAGGAATAGATCATGAATCGTAAAAAAATACTCGGAATCATTTTTGTTATCGCAGCGCTTGTATGCCTTCACGGCTTTTCGACGGCCATGTCCCGCGAGGACGGTCACACGACGAAGACCATGGAACAGATCGAGAAGGCTGTTTTCCTGCAAAACGGTAAAGTAGATAAAGACAATGAAGGCAAACCTGTCATCGTGAGAGGCAAGCTGCACACTGCCAAGAGTGCACATGATACGCAGCTGGATCTGACGTTTGAGTCTGCTTATGTAGAACGAAGAATGGAGACGTTAGGAGATAACGGGAAATGGACAGAAGAGGAAGATGGATCCGCAGCTTATTTCGGGAAAGCTACGCTGGGAGAATTCAAGCTGTCTAAAGATTTTCTCAAAGATATCAAATTAACCAAGGGCTACACTGAATTTCGAAATTCAGAACTGGGCGATCTGACTGTCAAAGGGAAGTATGTCTACGAATCGGATACGAAGCGGTATCAGTATTCCTATATTCCGGATCGTAAGGAACTGACTCTGGTAGGCACTCAGAACGGCAAGACTCTGGAGGAGATCCGGGGAATCGAGTGCGTGCGGGAAGGAAGCCTTTCCAAGGCTGATTTGAAGAGCGATGAACATGAACTGAATATGCCATACCTGATCGGATCGGCAGTGCTTTCGGCATTGTTTATTGTGCTTGCCTGCTGGATGCTGGGGCTGTTTTCCAAGCGAAAGAAGGAAGAGGAACCGTCCGTCATTGAGGAAGCCTGGCCGGAAGAAGAACTGGGACCGGATCCTATCGATCAATGGCTGGATGAGGAAATCAACGAGGCGGAAATGATGGAGCCGGAAGAAACGGATGCGGAAGAATATGGCGCTGAGCCGGCAGAAAGTCCGCAGAATATCAAGCTGCTGGATGATCTGGAGGCACTTCGCGCAGAGCTGGAAGGCCGCAGAGAGGAGTTTCAGGAGGATGCTTCTGATGAGGTCAATGAGACAGAAGCTGAGACAGAAGCAGAAATGTTGTCAGTCCTGCAGAACAAATGGGCGATAAAACAGCAGAAAAGGAAGTCTGCTCAGACCAGCAGCCTGCATCAGCGGAGCAGAAAAAAGCCGCAGAAAAAAGATGGCAAAGCCGGCAAATCAGGCAAGAAAAAGCAGGTAAGACGGAGAAGATAAAGCTCTACGATTCATTTTACGCAAGCTTTACATTCTTTTTGTTGACATCACCAAAAAAGTGTGGTATTTTTGTTAAGAAATCAAGAATAATACAAACCGTTGAGGCGGAGATCAAAGCAGTAGATGCGCCCACAGAGAGCTCGGGATGGTGGGATCCGGGCGGAGATGCAGATTGCCAAATGGACCGCTGAGGGCGCAGTGAACCGTGCCGGGATTTCGATCCGCACCAAGTATTCTGCGACGTGAGGGCATACGTCAGTTGCCGGGAATATGATAGTATTTCACAGAGAGCATGGAGAGATCCATGAAACAAGGTGGCAACGCGGGAACATTAACTCGTCCTTGACAGATAGATATATCTGTTGAGTACGAGTTTTTTTATGGAGGTAAACAACATGTATCCAGATTTGCAGACAGTAAAACAGATCGCAGCGGGTGGGGCGTACAAGCGTGTGCCGGTGTGTTGCGAGATCCTTTCCGATACGTATACGCCAGTCGAGGTGATGCGGATTTTAAGAAAAGCCAGCAGACACTGCTACCTGCTGGAGAGCGCCAGTCAGGAAGAGGCATGGGGTCGGTATTCCTTCCTGGGATACGATCCGACCATGGAAATCACCTGCCTTGACGGTGAGGTGACCATCCGGGAAAACCTGAGAGACGGCACTGAGACGGTGACGACAAAACACGTGGATCATCCGGGAGACACACTACGTGAGGTCCTGGCCAGATATAAAAGTCCGGTGATGGAAAAAATGCCGACCTTTACCGGCGGTCTGGTAGGCTACTTCTCCTACGATTACATCAAATACAGCGAGCCAAAGCTGAAACTGACCAGCGAAGGACAGCAGGATTTCCGGGACATGGATCTGATGCTCTTCAATGAAGTCATCGCTTTCGATCATTATCGTCAGAAGATCATGCTGATCACGGGAGTCATGACAGAGGACATCGAAGGTTCCTATCAAAAAGCGGAAGAGACTTTAGAAGACATGGCGAAGCTGATCCGCGAAGGGAAAAAGGAAACCTTCCCGACTTTGCAGCTGAAAACAGAGATCGAGCCGGTCTTCCCGAAAGAACAATACTGTAACATGGTGGAAAAAGCCAAACAGTACATCCGTGAGGGAGATATTTTCCAGGTAGTCCTCTCTGACCCGATGAAGGCGGAAGCAGAGGGCAGTCTGTTCGATACATACCGGGTGCTCCGGGCAGCAAATCCGTCGCCGTACATGTTTTACTTTTCCAGCGACGACATTGAGCTTTCGGGAGCATCGCCGGAAACGCTGGCAAAGCTGGACAACGGCAAGCTGAGCACGTTCCCGCTGGCGGGAACACGTCCGCGTGGCAAAACGCCGGACGAGGACAAAGCCCTGGAGGAAGATCTTTTGCAGGATGAAAAAGAGCTTGCGGAGCACAACATGCTGGTGGATCTAGGCCGAAACGATATCGGCAAAATCAGCCGGATCGGAACCGTAAAAGTAGAGAAATACATGGAGATCGAGCGATTCTCCCACGTAATGCACATAGGATCCACCGTGACCGGAACGATTCGTGAAGACAAGGATGCTGTGGATGCGGTAGACGCGATCCTGCCGGCAGGGACTCTTTCGGGAGCACCGAAGTTCAGAGCGTGCCAGATCATCGACCAGCTGGAAAACAACAAGCGAGGCGTGTACGGCGGAGCCATCGGCTACCTGGACTTTGCAGGAAATCTGGACACCTGCATCGCCATCCGCCTGGTATATAAAAAGAACGGGACGATCTGCATCCGGTCCGGTGCGGGGATCGTAGCCGACAGCGTACCGGAAAAAGAATTCGAAGAATGTGCCAACAAGGCCAAGGCTGTGATCCAGGCCATCCGGGAAGCAGAGGAGGTATTAAAATGATTTTGCTCATCGACAACTACGACAGTTTTTCTTATAACCTGTATCAGCTCATCGGATCGGTAGAGCCTGACATCAAAGTGATCCGAAATGATGCGCACAGCATCGAGGAAATCGAGGCTATGAAGCCGGAAGCCATCATCCTCTCGCCGGGCCCGGGCAAACCGGAGGACGCGGGGGTCTGTATCGAGGTCATCAAGTACTTCACCGGCAAGCTGCCGATCTTCGGCGTGTGTCTGGGACATCAGGCGATCTGTGAGGCATTCGGCGGTACGGTTTCTTATGCAAAGGAGCTGATGCACGGCAAGCAGAGCAAGGTGTATCAGGGAGGCATCAGTTCGTTGTTCCGCGGTCTGGGACCGGAATTCAAGGCAGCTCGTTACCACTCGCTGGCGGCGCGCGCGGAGGATTTCCCGGAAGCATTGAAAGTCACGGCGGAGTCGGATGACGGCGAGATCATGGCTTTAGAGCACAGAGAATATCCCGTTTTCGGCGTACAGTTCCACCCGGAATCAGTCATGACGCCGGACGGTAAAAAAATGATAGAAAATTTTATGGAGGTAGTGAGGAATGATTAAAGAGGCTATTATCAAACTTTCGAAAAAAGAAGATTTAACGTATGAAATGGCAGAGACAGTCATGGATGAGATCATGAGCGGAGAAGCAAGTCCGGTACAGATGTCAGCTTACTTGACGGCACTGGCCATGAAGGGAGAAACCATCGATGAGATCACGGCATCAGCGGCAGGTATGCGTGCACACTGCATCAAGCTGCTTCACGATATGGACGTGCTGGAAATCGTGGGAACAGGCGGCGACGGATCCAATTCCTTCAACATTTCCACAACGGCTTCGCTGGTCATCGCAGCAGGCGGGGTGCCGGTGGCAAAACACGGAAACAGAGCTGCTTCTTCTAAATCCGGCGCAGCCGACGTGCTGGAAGCACTGGGAGTCAACATCACTATCGCGCCGGAACGAAGCGAGGAGATCCTGAAAAAGAGCAACATCTGCTTCCTGTTTGCTCAGAATTATCACGTAGCCATGAAGTACGTGGCGCCGATCCGAAAGGAACTGGGCATCCGGACAGTTTTCAACATTCTGGGGCCGCTGAGCAATCCGGCAGGTGCCAACATGGAACTGATGGGCGTTTACGATGAAGAACTGGTAGAACCGCTGGCACAGGTCATGGCCAAGCTGGGGGTGGATCGCGGCATGGTGGTATACGGTCAGGACAGCCTGGATGAGATCTCCATGTGCGCACCGACCTCCGTCTGTGAGATCCGGGACGGCTGGTTCCAGTCTTATGAACTGACGCCGGAGCAGTTCGGATACAAGAGATGTGATAAGAAGGAACTGACAGGTGGTTCGCCTGAGGAAAATGCGGAGATCACGAGAGCGATCCTGTCGGGCGAAGAACAGGGTGCAAAACGCCAGGCCGTCTGCCTCAATGCAGGCGCAGCCCTCTATATCACCGGCAAAACGGATACGATCGAAGCCGGCGTCCGCATGGCAGAAAAACTGATCGACAGTGGTGCGGCAGCAAAGAAACTGGAAGAATTCATTGCAGAAAGTTTAAGGTAGCAAGATGAATATATTAGAAGAAATCGCAGAAAGGACCAGAGTGCGGATAGCGGAGGAGGAGGCTGCAAAGCCTCTGGCGCAGCTTCGTAAGGAGGCAGAAGCCTTGTGGGAAAAAGAGCTTGCTCAGGGCGTCAATCTGCCGCTGAAGCCTTTGCAGGAGGAGGCTGGAGAGTCTTCTGCAAAGAACTCTGCCGAGGCCGGCGGAAGGCCGGGGAGATATAGGTTTTATCGAGCTTTGCAGAAAGAAGGCATGTCTTATATCTGTGAGGTGAAGAAAGCGTCGCCGTCTAAAGGGCTGATCGCAAAGGAGTTCCCGTATGTGAAGATCGCCAAGGAGTATGAACTGGCGGGCGCGGCGGCTGTTTCGTGTCTGACGGAACCGTATTATTTCAAAGGCTCGGATGATTATTTGCGGGAGATTGCGGAGACGATCTCAATACCTGTTTTGCGTAAGGATTTTACGGTAAACTCGTACATGATCTACCAGGCAAAGCTTTTGGGAGCGGCGGCGATCTTACTGATCTGTGCTATACTGGATGATGAACAGCTTGTTGAATATCTGAAGCTTGCGGACTCGCTGGGCCTGGATGCTCTGGTGGAAGCGCACGATGCCGAGGAAGTGGCGCGGGCACTGAAAGCGGGCGCGCAGATCATCGGAGTCAACAACCGGGATCTGAAGACGTTTGAGGTGGATGTGAGAAACAGTATCCGGCTGCGGGAGCTGGCGCCAAAAGAGGTACTTTTTGTATCAGAAAGCGGCATCAAGACTAGCGAGGACATACGAAAACTCTATGAAAATGAAGTGGATGCAGTGCTGATCGGTGAGACGCTTATGAGAAGCGATGATAAGAAAAAAGCACTGGAAACGCTGAACGGAGAGGCACTAAAATGAGCAATTTATGTGACTTGAGGCAGGATGCGCAGCGCCTTGCGGGGCAGAATACCAGGATAAAAGTCTGCGGGTTGAAACGGCCGGAAGATATCGAGTGGGTGAATCTGGCAAAACCGGATTTTTGCGGATTCATAGTGGAGTTTCCGAGAAGTTCCCGGTGTGTAAGCCGTGAACTTTTAGCGGAATTGACTGCACAGCTGGATCCTGAGATCATCCCGGTGGGAGTGTTCGTCAATGCACCTGTGAAGCTGCCGGCAGAGCTAGCAGAGTCCGGTGTGATACGGGCGATCCAGCTGCATGGCCAGGAAGATGAGGAATATATCAGAAGGCTTCGGAGGCTGATTGGTGGCGATATTCCGGTGATCCAGGCTTTTTCTGTACAGACTGCGGAAGATCTGCAGCGAGCGGCAGAAAGCAGTGCCGATTATGTTCTGCTGGATCAGGGCAGCGGCGGAACGGGAAAAACCTTTGACTGGAGCCTGGCCGAAGGCTTTACAAGACCGTTCCTGCTGGCGGGAGGTCTGGGCACGGACAACCTGGCGGAAGCCATCGAGCGGCTTTCTCCGTGGGCGGTGGATCTTTCCAGCAGTCTGGAGATCAGCGGGCTCAAGGACAGGGACAAGATCTTAGAAGCAGTAAATATCGTTCGCAGCTTCGAACAGTTAAAATAGGGAATGAGGAACAGGAGGAACAAGATGACAGATGGAAGATTTGGTGTCCACGGTGGCCAGTATATCCCGGAAACATTGATGAACGCGGTACTGGAACTGGAAGAGGCATATTTGAAATATAAGGATGATCCTGAATTTAACAAAGAGCTTGAGGAACTTTTGAACGAGTACGCTGGACGTCCGTCACGGCTGTATTACGCGGCGCACATGACGGAGGACCTGGGCGGTGCCAAGGTGTATCTGAAACGCGAGGATCTCAATCACACAGGGTCTCACAAAATCAACAACGTACTGGGGCAGGTGCTTTTGGCCAAAAAGATGGGCAAGACTCGTGTTATCGCAGAGACCGGAGCAGGACAGCACGGCGTGGCGACAGCGACAGCGGCAGCTCTCATGGGAATGGAGTGCGAAGTGTTCATGGGTAAGGAGGATACGGAACGTCAGGCTTTGAACGTGTACCGGATGCGTCTTTTAGGTGCAAAGGTCCATGCGGTCACTTCCGGGACGGCTACGCTGAAGGATGCGGTTTCCGAGACCATGAGAGAGTGGACAAGCCGGATCGAGGATACTCATTATGTGCTGGGTTCCGTCATGGGACCTCATCCGTTCCCGACTATCGTGCGTGATTTTCAGGCGGTGATTTCCAGGGAAATCAAGGCACAGATGCTGGAAAAGGAAGGAAGACTGCCGGATGCGGTGCTGGCATGTGTTGGAGGCGGATCCAACGCTATTGGAACTTTTTATAACTTTATAGACGATAAAGATGTGCAGCTCATCGGATGCGAAGCGGCAGGCCGCGGGATCAACACAGCTGAAACGGCGGCGACCATAGCGACAGGACGGCTGGGGATCTTCCATGGCATGAAGTCTTATTTCTGTCAGGATGAGTATGGGCAGATCGCACCGGTCTACTCCATTTCGGCAGGGCTGGATTATCCGGGTATCGGACCGGAGCATGCCAATTTATATGATACAGGAAGAGCTCAGTACGTACCGGTCACAGATGACGAAGCAGTCGATGCGTTTGAATACCTTTCGCGGATCGAGGGAATCATACCGGCTATCGAAAGCGCTCACGCAGTCGCTCATGCACGCAAGATCGTGCCGCAGATGGACAAGGATCAGATCGTTGTCATCACCATTTCGGGACGCGGCGATAAAGACTGCGCCGCTATCGCGCGTTACAGAGGGGAGGATATCTATGAATAAGAAAATAGCAGAAGCATTTGCTGATGGAAAGGCGTTCATTCCTTTCGTTACCTGCGGGGATCCATCGCTGGACGTAACGGAGCAGCTGGTTTATGCCATGGCGGAGGCCGGGGCAGATCTGATCGAACTGGGTATCCCGTTTTCGGATCCGACTGCAGAGGGACCGGTGATACAGGCGGCCAATGTGCGAGCACTTTCAGGCGGTGTGACGACGGATAAGATCTTTGATATGGTGGTGCGGATCCGCCAGAAGACAGATATTCCAATGGTCTTCATGACTTATGCTAACGTGGTCTATTCTTATGGTACGGAGCGTTTTATCGCAAAAGCTGCCGATATCGGTATGAACGGACTGATCCTGCCGGACGTGCCCTTTGAAGAAAAGAAGGAATTCGACAGCGTCTGCAAAACCTACGGCTTAGATCTGATATCACTCATCGCGCCTACGTCTCACGAGCGGATCACGCGCATTGCAAAGGAAGCAGAAGGCTTCGTGTACTGTGTTTCATCTCTTGGTGTCACAGGAATGCGCTCTGCCATCACAACGGATATCGGTGCTATGGTAAAGCTGGTGAAGGCTGCAAAGGATATTCCGTGTGCCGTAGGCTTTGGAATCTCGACACCGCAGCAGGCCGGTGAAATGGCTGCAAAATCCGACGGAGCCATCGTCGGATCCGCTATCGTCAAACTCTGCGAAAAGTACGGAGCGGACTGTGTGCCACATGTAAAGGAATATGTGACAGCCATGAAGGAAGGCGTACTGAGAGGGTAGGTGAAGAGAGAATGCCTGGAGTGTGATTGCCTGCATGAGAGCACTGGCAGAAAAACAGTCGACATTAAGAAATGAAAAATAATTAACCTTTTATAAAACGATCGCCTGGAAGCTGTGGGAAAAGCGATCGTTTTTTTGTTGGGAAACTGTGAGTCGGCGCAATCACTTTTTCTCACTTGCATGATCGAGACTGTTAAGGTATGATGGAAAAAAGTGCACGAGATGAAATTCAGGATTTCTTTGCAGTTCATCACGAAGGGAGGTAATTTATGGAGGATAAATTATTGAAGAAAGCGGTGCTGATCAAGGCTCTTACGGGAATTGTTCTGCTGGCTTATGTGGGATATCGGATTTACCGATGTGCTGTTACATCGATTGCTCTGGCTGTTTTTCCGTTTATGATTTCCTGCGTGGTTATCGTTCTGCTCGGTTTTACTGTAGCAGCGCTCTGCGAATATTTTTCATCCCGGAGAAAAGATGCGATGAACTTACGCAGGGTCGCTCGACACTTGATCGAAGGTGTTCTGCTGGCGGTCTTTATCATCATAATATGTGTTGTAATTCTTGTCGCCGTTGGATTTGGGAACTCTTCTGATAGAGGATATGTTAATTCTGATCCTGATGGTGCAATCATGGAATATTTGCAGGAAGAGAGAGCCGTTACTGCCTCGAAAGCTGACTTGGAGCAAATGATCGCCGGAGACTTTGCAGATGGAAATGTACAGTATTACGTGATGAAGGAATCAGCAAGCCGGGATTCTTCAGATGCGCCGGTCATATACGTTTTGAGCATCACAAAAGAAAAGGACGCGTACCGCTGCCAGAAGGTCAGCGCGGATGTTTCGCTGGAGTCGGAAAGCGTCATTCCCGTTGGCGATTTCTCTGTTCATGCAAAGACGGATGCTGCGGGTGAGGTGATTGTTTTCGTTGAAAGGGATAGCGAGCAATAGGAGCGCGGAAAAAATGGTAGGTGAATCGGTATGTATGGAGCGATTTTAGGAGATATGATAGGAAGTCCTTATGAATTCGATCAGGGAAACAAATCGAAAGAGTTCCCGCTGTTTACCGGGGAGTCGCACTTTACGGATGATACGGTGATGACTATCGCTGTGGCGGAGGCGCTGATGAAAACGGCAGGAGATCCAGACGATGGGGTGGTGCGGGAAGCACTAGTGGATCGATTGCAGTACTGGGGCAGGAAATACCCGGATGCAGGATATGGAGCACGATTTACAGGCTGGCTGCAGCAGGAGCATCCGCTGCCTTATGGAAGCTACGGCAATGGTTCGGCGATGCGTGTCTCTGCAGCGGGATGGCTGGCGGAAACTTTGCAGGAGACCAGGCGGCTGGCGAAGCTGTCGGCGGAAGTGACCCATGATCACCCGGAGGGGGTCAAAGGTGCAGAGTCGGTGGCGAGTGCTATATATCTGGCAAGAAAGGGACACGATAAGAATGACATTCGAGAGTATGTGGAAGCGGCGTTCGACTATGATCTGAGCCGTACTTGTGATGAGATCCGTCCGGATTATCATCACGTGGAGTCGTGTCAGCAGACTGTTCCGGAAGCTTTTGCCGCATTTTTAGAAGGCGAATCTTTTGAGGACGTGATCCGCACGGCGGTATCTTTAGGTGGAGACTGTGATACTTTGACAGCTATAGCCGGAAGTATAGCGGAAGCGTATTATGGCGTGCCGAAGGAGTTACAGGAAGAATGCAGGAAACGGCTGGACAAAGATCTGCTGCTGGTGCTGGATGGGTTTATGGAGCGTATCATGTAATTGTAGTAGGATGAATGACTGGTCGTGGACTTTACAGCGAGCAGCGATTGCGATATAATTTTATTATATGGCTAAAAAGGAGTATCAAAATGTCAGACTACATTACAACATATACAGGAAACCACATAGATCCGGCGGATCCGGATCCGGAGGCGATCTCGATCCGGGATATCGCCCATGCACTGTCGCTGATCTGCCGGGGCAATGGTCACGTGCGGAATTTCTGGTCAGTAGGACAGCACTGTCTGGACTGTGCTCACGAGGCGCAGGCACGAAAGCTGTCGCCGCGAATGATCCTGGCGTGTCTTTTGCACGACGCGTCGGAATGCTATATGTCGGATGTACCAAGACCGATGAAAAAACATATGCAGGAATATCAGAGACAGGAAAAGGGAATCTTAAAAGTGATTTTCGAAAAGTTCCTGGGCTCTGATTTGACGACGGCGGAAATCAGAGAACTAAAGGAAATCGACGATGCCCTTTTGTGGCACGATCTGGAGACGCTCCTGGCGGAGATGCAGCATGGACCGATGCCGAATCTGCACATCAAAATCGACTTTTCATTCCGGCCGTTCAAGGACGTGGAACGGGACTACCTGGAGCTGTTTTATCAGTATTACGGCAAGTAGAGAGGAGTATGGGATGCAAAAATTAGCGATATTAGTAACAAAACTCTCTTCCTGGGTGCTGTCAAAAATGGGCCGGGGCGGATCTATGCCCGGCAGACTGGGGATCAAGATCGCGCCGGATTGTCTGAATCATTTAAAATTCGGCGGACCGGTGATCCTGGTGACCGGGACAAACGGCAAGACCAGCACGGCAAACATGGTTTCCGATCTGATGGAGGAAGCCGGATATAAGGTGGTCACCAATCGCAAAGGGGACAATCTGCGGGTCGGCATCACATCGACGCTGCTGTCACACTGCAGCCTTTCAGGGCGGGTGAAGGCAGATGCGGCGGTCCTGGAAGTGGACGAGCTGAACATGAAATACATCGTTCCGGCGCTGCCGGTGACAGCCATCGTCGTGAACAACTTTTTCCGCGATCAGCTGGACCGGGCAGGGGAAATGGAAAGGATCATCGATACCATCGAGAGTGTACTTCCGGACTACCAGGGAGACTTGATCTTAAACGGAAACGATCCAAACGTTGTCCGGCTGGCGATGGCAGCTCCAAACGCACGTAAAATTTATTTCGGAGCGGCGAAAAACGCTTCCACTGTGGAGCATTCCGCAGAAGCTGCAGAGGGCAAGTTCTGTCCGAAATGCGGCTCGCGGCTGGAATATGATTTTTATCAGTATTCTCATATAGGGCAGTTCCACTGCAGCAGTTGTGATTTCGCGACGCCGAAGCTGGATGTGTGCCCTGACGAGATAGATCTGGATGCTCATACATTCCGGTATGATGGTCATGTGTACCCGATGGCATCGGATGGTCTGTATTCGCTTTATAACTGCGCGGCGGTGCTGGCGGCAGCCAGATCCGCCGGGGTGGATCCGAAGCTGACGGAGAAGGTGTTTGCGAGAGCGGAGCGACCGGCGGGCCGAAATGAGAGGTTCGAGAAGGCCGGGCGGGACTGCATCCTCAATCTGGTGAAAAATCCGACTGGTGCCAACGAGGTCATGAAGGTCATCGAAAAGGATCCTGCAAAAAAGACGATAGTCATCGTCCTCAACGACAATGCGCAGGACGGCAGGGATATCAGCTGGATCTACGACACGGTCTTTGAAAAACTCATGGATGACTCCACGGAGGAGATCATCTGTACGGGAACGCGCGCCTGGGATATGGCGCTTCGGATCTATTACGGCGGTTTTACCGGAAAGATCCGTCCCGAAGAATCGATGGAAGCAGCTGTGCATGAGGCTTTGCAGGCTCCGCACGTATACGCTGTTGCCACGTACACGGCGCTGCTGCCGACGCGAAATACGATCGTAAAGGAGATGGGACTGTGAGAGTATGCTGGATGTACCATGACATCATGGATCTATATGGGGACAAGGGAAACATGCTGGTCTTGAGCAAACGCTGCAAAGATCGGGGCATCCCGTTTGAGCTGGATACCTGCGGGATCGGAGAAGAGAAAGATCTGTCGTCTTACGACTTGCTGTTTTTTGGCGGCGGGGCCGATAAAGAGCAGCTTTCGCTGATCCCGGATCTTTTGAGCCGCAAAGAGAATATTGCAAAGGCTATCGATGAGAAAACGTTCGTGCTGCTGATCTGCGGCGGCTATCAGATGTTTGGCAAGTATTATGTGGCGGCGGACGGCAGCAAAATCGAGTGTCTGGGATTTTATGATTACCGCACGGAAACCGGAGCTGAGGGAAGTCGCTGTATCGGAAATATCGTTATCGATGCGCAGCTTGATGATCTCCACACGAAAATGGTGGGTTTTGAAAACCATGGCGGGCAGACTGTCGGGGTGGATCACCCGCTGGGGAAGGTGCTTTACGGATGCGGCAACAGCTTTGATGCAGGCTGGGAGGGCTTTTATGACGGGAAGGTCCTGGGAACGTATCTTCATGGACCTCTTCTGCCGAAAAACCCGAAGATCGCTGATTTTGTGATCACGAAAGCTTTGCAGAAAAAAGATCCCGGATTTCAGATGTCGGATCTGCAGCCGCTGGATGACACTCTGGAAAACAGTGCGCGGGAAGCACTGTTTAAGAGATTTGAAATCGAGGGGGACAAGTAGTGTACTTTGGGAACATCTAAAGACTGTTCCGAAATGGGAAGAAAATCTACAATAATTTCAAAAGTGTTCTCAAATGAGAACACTTTTTGACTTTTTGCATAAAATGATCTATAATGTAAATACTTTATAGTGAGGATACAGCGTTATGATAGAGAGAAAAGAGTATTTGCAAAAATTAATACAGTGGAAAGATGAACAGGTGATAAAAGTCGTTACTGGAATGAGACGCTGTGGGAAATCCACATTGCTCATGCAGTATCAGGATTATTTAAAATCCATCGGCGTAGAGGATGACCAGATCATAGCCATCAACTTTGAGGACCTGGAGTATGAGGAACTGTGCGAATATAAAGTTCTTTACGATTATTTGAAAGAACGTCTGCTTTCTGATAAGACCACATATATTTTCTTGGATGAAATTCAGAAAGTGCCGCAGTTTGAAAAAGTCGTCGACAGCCTCTATATAAAATCTGATACAGACATATATATTACAGGCTCTAATGCCTATATGCTGTCAGGGGAGCTGGCGACATTGCTAAGCGGCAGATATGTTGAAATTTCCATGCTTCCGTTCTCTTTTCAGGAGTATTGTCAGCTGAATCGAAAGCCTCAAGAAGATGCTTTTGCAGATTATATGAAGTTTGGCGGACTGCCTCTTGTGGCTTCTATGAAAGATGCTCCGGATAAAATCGATACTTATTTGGAGGGCATTTATAATACCGTCATCATTAAAGATATCGAAGACCGTCAGAATCGTCAAAGTGAGAGTTCGGGCAGAAGAAAGGTGACCGATATCGTTTTGCTGAAAACCATCGCCAAGTATCTCGCAAGTGTGTTGGGAAGCCCGGTTTCTATTCGCGGAATCACCAATTATCTGATCTCCTCCGGGCGGAAAATCTCGCCTAATACCGTCAATGATTATCTGGAGACATTGACCGAATCATTTCTGTTTTATCCTGCGGAACGTTTTGATATTGCTGGGAAGCAGATCCTTACGGGAAATAAAAAATACTATATGGCAGATTTAGGCATCCGCAATCACATTTTACCGAGAAAAAAGTATGATCTGGGATTTTCCATAGAGAATGTCGTTTTCTTTGAACTGCTGCGGAGAGGCTACAAGGTTGCAGTCGGCAAATATCAGAATACGGAAGTTGATTTTGTGGTGGAAAAACAGGGAGCCTTCACTTATATCCAAGTTACAGCAGAAATGACGACGAAGGATACTTTTGATCGGGAAATGAAACCCCTATACGCTATCCGGGATAATTATGAAAAGATTGTTCTGACACTGGATAAACTGACTCTCGGAAACTATGATGGCATCCGTGTAATTCATGTGCTGGACTGGCTTCTTAAGGCCGAAGCATAGGAAAAGCGCAACGAATTTACTGCAAAAGTGATACCGTTAAATTTCTATTTTCCTCTTGCAATCCTTATGAAAATCTGCTAAAGTACATCAGGTAAGAGAAAGACAGTTCGTGACCATCCTGTCTATAAACAAAACTAGGGATTTTATTTCGAATATTTTTTGAGATCTAAGAGATGTTCCCGGGGTCAGCCTTGCGGGCGTCTCTTTTTTTCGGCTTTTCTGCGGGTCTGCAGTTTCTTTTGCCGGTGCTTACCGGTTTTCTGCAAAGACACTTTCGCAGATCCCGGGTCTTTCGGCGTTTTGAAAACGCCTTTCCCTTGCTTTGCAAAAATAAAACATAGGTGGTCGCCATACCAATAGAGAGAAAGGACGACGTATGGGACAGATGGAAAATCCGGTTCGCTACAGCGTGATCACGGAGAAAAATCCGCGGGAGATCGTCATGCTGCGAGGCAGCGGCTGCCGTTTTTTAAGGTGTCGTTTTTGTGACTATCATCTGGATTCTTCGCGAGATCAGGCGGCAAATGACCGCATCAATAAAGAGGCACTCAGCCATGTGACAGGGCAGTATCACAGCCTGGAAGTCATCAATTCGGGCAGTTTTCTGGAGCTTTCGGAGGAAACTATGGCAAGGATCGAGCGGGTGTGTCTGGAAAAACACATCACTCAGCTGCGCTTTGAGATCCACTGGATGTATCGGGAGCATGTGAAAAAGTGGCGGGAGCACTTTGCAGAAAAAGGGATCACGGTAAAAATAAAAATGGGCGTGGAGACGTTTGACGACGCTTTCCGAAGAGAGGTGTTCGACAAGGGTATGGAAGGTGTCACGCCGCAGGATGTTGCAAAGGTGGCGGATGAGGTTTGCCTTTTGTTTGGCGTAACGGGGCAGACGGCGCAGTCCATGCGATACGACATCGAGACGGGGCTTCGGTATTTCGAACGGATCTGCATCAACATCATGGTGGAGAACACGTCGCAGATCCAACCGGATCCGCAGGTGATCAAGATATTTGTCGATAATTTTTACGAGATGTACAAGGATGATCCGCGAGTAGATATTTTGCTGGAAAATACGGATTTTGGAGTAGGAGGAAAACGAGATGAATGAGATATTATTAGTGGCAAGTTTATTTGTGATCTACGGATGCGTGCTGTTGGCGTACCGGCTGTTTGGCAAGAGCGGGCTGTACTGCTTTACGGCCATTGCGACTATCACCGCCAACATCGAAGTGCTGATCATGGTGAAAGCCTTCGGCATGGAGCAGACGCTGGGAAATATCCTGTTTGCATCCTGGTAACGGATATCATCAGTGAGATCGAAGGGAAAAAAGCGGCCAAGAAAGCGGTCAACATTGGGATATTCACCTCGGTGTTTTTCATCATCGTCTCCCAGTCCTGGCTGCTGTATCATCCGGCAGCAAGCGACTGGGCGCAGCCGGCGATCCGTGAGATCTTCTCCAATACGCCGCGGCTGATGCTGGTGAGCGTGCTGGTGTACGCGATCTGCCAGCGGTTCGACGTATGGGCGTATCACAAGTGGTGGGCGCTGACGAAAAAGCGCTTTCACGGTGATTCCCGGCGGGCACTGTGGCTGAGAAACAACGGATCGACGATGATTTCCCAGCTGCTCAACACGATCCTCTATACCTTCGGGGCATTCTGGGGCATGTACGAGATCCCGACGCTGATCAGCATCGCTCTTTCTAGTTACGTGATCTTTATCGTGACCAGTATCGCCGACACTCCGTTCGTCTACCTGGCGCGTCGGATGCACGATAAGGGGCTGGTGGAGTAGTCTTTGCTTTATTTCTTCCGCTCTGCGCGGTAGACTAGAAACGGCAGCTTTTCCCGTCCGACCTGATGATGAAATTCCATTTCCCGACCGGAAGTCTGGCCGATGATTTTGGACTGGGTTACTGCAAAGCCATTTCGCTGCAGCGAGGCCTTGGCATAAGAAAAACTCATGCGCTCCGTCATCAGATCGGGATGCTCTTTCTGAAACGCCCTGATGCTTCGGGGCGTTTTGCAATAGTCCAGGAAAAGACCGATTAGCGGCGCGTCTTTTGCAAGCCAGTGTGAGAGGACATTGTAGGGCGTACGGTTGTAGGTGAAAATGCAGTTGTTAGCGGAAAAATCATCCAGGTATAGATCGACGGCTCCGCTGCAGAGAGGGACAGCATCAAGATCGCCGGCAATATAGATGATGGCAGATGCTGCATCCTGCATGTATTCCTGGAATTTTGCGATCCGGGAAAGGGACGGATCTGTGATGATAATAGTGGTGTCTTCATCGAATTTTGTATAATACTGGAGCAAAAAATTAAAGGTGAACGGTCCTGCCAGCATGGTGAGGGAATCTCTGTTCTGCGGGATCTGATGATACATCCAGAGATAAGATTTCTCCATGAGTGAGCGATACTCTTTGCCGTATTCTTCTGTGATATAGGCTATAGATTCAATGTTTTCGTAGGCTTTAAAGGGGGTTACATCTGTGTGCCCGGTGCAGAGCAAAATGCCATCCTGAATGGTGGCATGGTAGCCGCAGGAGCAGGAAAGTGAAGCGTCCAGAATATGGGTTCCGTTCAGGTGAGCATTCTGCATTTGGAGCGGAGCATTGCAATGCGGGCAGGCCAGTTTTTCCAGAAACATCAGGGGGATTCCTGGCATTCTTTTTTTTAGGGAAGCAGTTTCTGTTTTTTGTGTGGAACGGTAAATTTCCTCATCCAGATCTTTGATGGTTTGCTGTAAAGTGTCCAGATCCTGATTCAACTGCAGTTTTTTCTTGTTCAAAAGTTCCAGAAATTGCCGGGATACCGACTGATCCTGTAGCTGGGAGTTCCTTTGCAGAAAGAAGAGAAGCTCAATTTCGCTGAGAGAAAAGTGAAAAGATTTATAGCGAAGGATCTTCTCCATATCCTTCATGCAGTCATCGTCGAAAACGTACTGGTTGTTGCGGCGCTGCGGCGTTAAAAGTCCGCGTTCTACATAATAGCGGACGGCGGACACATTCATATTGTATTTTTCTGCAAAGGCTCCGATTCTCATAAGCTGTTCCTTTCTTTTACTGTTTTTATTATAGAACGCACCTTGCGCAAAAGCAACATCTAAAGTATACTTTAGATGTTAGAGAGCTTTTCTCTTGCAGTCAAGCGTACTTTATCTGTTATGGTGAAAAAAAGATTCTTTTAAGGAGGAGACTATCATGAAAAAAGTTGAAATCAAATCAGGTGAATTTCGTTTTGTTGGAAAGCTTTTGACAGAGGAAGCGCCGGAAACGTGTCGCGTATTTGAAAATATGCTGCCGCTGAAGAGCCAGTTCATCCACGTGCGCTGGAGCGGTGAAGGCATCTGGATCCCATACGGCGATCTGCGGACGGGTCTGGATTACGAAAACCATACGTCTCATCCTGCAAAGGGAGAGATGCTCCTGTATCCAGGCGGCATCAGCGAGATGGAGATCATCATGTCCTATGGCAGATGTATGTTTGCCAGCCAGCACGGACAGCTTTCGGGGAATCATTTCCTGACCATCATCGAGGGACTGGACGATCTGTATGATTTCGGCCGCAAGGTACTGTACGATGGGGCACAGGATATTGAAATCACTTTGCTGGAAGACTAAAGGTTTGAAATACGGAGGAAGAGATTATGAAAATCGTAGTGATCGAGCCGCTGGCGGTAGAGGAAAAGCGTTTCCTTGAAATCGCGCGGGCGGCTGTTGGGCAAGAGCATGAAATTGTCTGCTATGATACACGCACGACGGATGTGAAAGAGCTTGGCGAGCGAGGCAAAGACGCGGATATCATTGCCCTGGGCAATCTGCCGTTCCCGCGGGAGGTGCTGGAACAGTGCGAGAACCTGAAGATGCTGGCAGTAGCCTTTACAGGTCTGGATCACGTGGATCTGGCTTACTGCGAAGAACGCAGCATCAAAGTCCAGAACTGCGCCGGATATGCGACGACCGCCGTAGCGGAGCTGACTTTCGGGCTGATGCTGGACGTGTACCGGAATATTTTACCGTGCGACGAAGCGGCCAGAGAAGGTGGCACGAAAGACGGTCTGGTGGGATTTGAGCTGGAAGGCAAGACCATCGGTGTGGTAGGAACAGGAGCCATCGGAGCCAGAGTCATCGAGCTGGCCAAGGCATTCCGCATGAATGTTCTGGCTTACAATCGGACACCGGGCAAGGTCAAGGATGTGGATTATGTGGCTCTGGAAGAGTTGCTGGAAAAATCCGATATCGTTTCTCTCCACGTACCTTTGACGCCGGAAACGAAGGGGATCATCGGTGAAAAAGAGCTGGCACTGATGAAGCCGTCGGCGATCCTTATCAATACAGCCCGCGGTCCGGTGGCAGATACGAAAGCACTGGCGGACGCTTTGCAGTCCGGAAAAATCGCAGGTGCCGGAATCGATGTGTTCGATGCAGAACCGCCGCTTGATCCGGCGGATCCGCTGCTTCACACGCCGCACACCGTGGTGACACCGCACGTTGCTTTCGCAACGAAGGAATCCATGATCAAGCGAGCCATCATCGAGTTTGATAATATTGCAGCGTTTATTGGGGAGAGGAAATAACTTAGAGTAAGAGACTGTTGCTGAGGCGGCAGTCTTTTTTCTTGGGATTTTTCTACACCTGTAACAACTTCGAAACATCTATTTTCATTATCCATTGAATGGAATGACCAAAAATGAGACAGCTTTTGTTAAACTTCATTGGAAATTTCGTCACGCTGTTTTCATCCTGAAACTCCCCCGAAGACTTTTAGCACGGGATGAAAAAGAGGTGTGGTGATAGGCGCAGCGAGATATAGATGGGAATATTTTGAACAGCTTCATCCTATATGCTGTGCTGCGGGCGTTTTGGGATGAAAGCTCTCCTGACTGGTACAGTAAAAGCTTGAATAAAGCCGATATTTTACGGTATACGCTTCTGTTTTCTTGTGATTTCATCCTACTACAATATACTTATGGTTAATATCCCTTGCAGCCAGTAAGGAATTATCCATCTTGTTGCTTAAGCTGTTAAAATGTAAGAGCAATCGGTATAGCGATTTCATCCTTGGGCTTCGCGCCCGGACCGCAGTCTGCTAACCAGCTCTTCATTCGCAGCATTCGTTTTATGCAGGTTGAGCCACCTTAAGGGTGCGTTCGTGTCACACCACAGTAGATTGAATGGGCAATGAGTAAAGCTGGATCTGATCAATTGCAATCTTTGAAACAGGGAGTGACATTTTATGAATATGAACGCAGTAGGTATAGATGTTTCCAAAAGGAAGAGTACAGTTGCAATCCTCCGTCCCGGCGGAGAGATAGTTAAGAAGCCTTTTGATGTGCCGCACCTTTCTTCTGACTTTCGATCGCTTACTCGGTTGATCCAGGATCTTGATGGAGAAACACGCATCGTTATGGAATGCACCGGTCACTACTATAAGCCAATTGCCCGCAGACTGTCGCAGGCAGGTTTCTTCGTCAGTGCTGTAAACCCTCATATCATCCGTAACTTTCAAGGCCACGATAATCCTCTCCGCAAAGTCAAAACAGACAAGGCGGATTCGGTGAAAATCGCACGCTACACTCTTGACAGCTGGGGAAATTTGAAACAGTATACTCTTATGGATGAATTACGTTCTCAACTCAAAACTATGAATCGTCAGTTCAGCTTCTACACGAAGCACAAAACTGCTATGAAAAACAATTTGATCGGGCTGATCGATCAGACTTATCCAGGTGCCAACACCTACTTTAACAGTCCTGTCCGTGAAGACGGCTGCCAGAAATGGGTGGATTTTGTGGATACCTACTGGCATGTGGATTGTGTCCGTAAGATGTCATTGACTGCTTTTATCAATCACTATCAGAAATGGTGTCACCGCAGGAGGTACATCTTCAGCAAGTCAAAAGCTGAAGAAATCTATGGAAAAGCAAAGGAGCTTGTTCCTGTACTTCCCAAGGACAACTTTACCAAACGGATCATCAAACAGGCGATAGCACAATTAAATACTACATCTAAGACTGTAGAAGAACTGCGCAATCTTATGAACGAAACCGCTTCTAAGCTCCCAGAATATCCAGTCGTTATGGCAATGGAGGGAGTAGGCCCATCTCTGGGGCCACAGCTTATGGCCGAAATCGGTGATGTGATGCGTTTTACTCATAAAGGCGCCATTACAGCATTTGCTGGAGTAGATCCTGGAGTAAATGCATCTGGAGAGTATTCCCAGAAAAGCGTACATGCCTCGAAACACGGCTCACCAGTATTACGAAAAACTCTGTTCCAGATCATGGAAGTGCTGATCAAGAACAAGCCTGATGATGCCGTATATCTTTTCATGGACAAGAAACGTGCTCAGGGAAAACCCTATTATGTCTACATGACCGCAGGAGCCAATAAATTTCTACGCATTTACTATGGAAGAGTAAAAGAATATCTTCTGAACTTGTCTGAATTAAATTGATCACTTTATGTCCTTTTTCAGGCCGACATTTCTGGCGGTCTTGTTTTGATACCTAGTTTTCGATCTATACAATACTTTCAATATCCCATAATTTACCCTTGACTTTTTATTTGCAGGCTACAGGTCGAGAGTACGGGGGAGTATTGGGATGAAATCGATGTAACGACGTTTCCCGCGTCAATGCCTGGTCGCCTTAATAATCATGCTAGAGATTCTCGTCCGCAGTTCGTCCGCAATTTCATCCCGCCTCGATCCTCAAACCTCGTCTTTTTCCCTCCCGCCCCGCATACATTGAAAGGGGAAGGGAGGTTTTTTTGTGAAGAAAAAACGGAAGGTATGGGAGAAGATTTTATGCACGGCTGCTGCGGTCGCGGTGCTGGCAGGCGGGGGATTTTTGGGAGTGGAGAAATTTCATCCGCAGAAGCGGTCTTTGCAGATCATAGGTGGGGATGCGCAGCAGACTTCTGCAAAGGCTGATGCCGAAGGCTCGCAAAAAGCGTCCACCAAAGGCGGCATGAAAATCGATGCGAAAGCTGCTGTGCTCATCGACGGAAACAGCGGACGGGTACTCTTTGCACAAAACGCGAAAAAACACCTGCCGCCAGCATCGGTCACCAAAGTGATGACGCTGCTTTTATTGCTGGATGCCTGCGACAAGGGAAAGATCGCCACGAACGACAAGGTGACCATCTCAGAGAACGCAGCCTCCATGGGCGGAAGCCAGATGTACCTGGAGCCAGGGGAGCAGCATACGGTGGAGGAACTGTTAAAAGGCGTGATCATGGCCAGCGCCAATGATGGAGCTGTGGCTTTAGCGGAGCATCTGTCGGGCAGTGTAGAGGAGTTCGTGGACGATATGAATGCCAAGGCGGCTGAAATGGGCTTGAAAAACAGCCATTTTGTCAACACCAACGGGCTTCCTGTGGCAAAACATTATTCTTGTGCATATGATATAGGGATGATATGCCGGCAGCTGATGACTTACGAATTCGCCCGCGACTGGTTCACCGCATGGCAGGAGGATATCAAGGTGGGACTGCCGGGGAAGGAAAAGGACTTTACCCTGACCAACACCAACAAGATGATCCGGACATACAAGGGAGCCATCGGCGGCAAGACCGGATTCACCCAGGATGCAGGCTACTGCCTGGCGGAAGCGGCTCAGCGTGATTCTACCAGAATGATCGCAGTCGTACTCGGCTGCAAAGACAGCAAGGTGCGGTTCGCAGAGACGGCTAGACTCCTCGACCACGGCTTTGCATCGTATGAAACGGTACCTGTAGCGAAAAAAGGCCAGAAGCTGCGGACTATCACCCTGCCAAAATCCGATCAGCAGGAAGTAGCGGCCGTGCCGGAAGAGACTATCGCAGCGACAGTGAAAAAAGGAAAAAAAGCGAACATCACTAAAAAAATATCCATCGATAAGTCAGTGGCATGCCCGGTGAAAAAAGGCGAGAAAGTGGGGATGATCCACATCTATGACGGGAACAAGAAAATCGCATCCTATCCGCTGGTGTCCGACCGAGATGCTGAAAAAGCCGGATTCATGACCCTTTACATACGCATGATAAAGAATCTCGTATGAATCCAGGAGGGGAGGAATCCCTGTGAGCGGTAACTATTATTACTTGTTTTTTGCCGGATACTATGCGACGGAGCGAGCGGCGGATGTTCTGCAGCAGTACGGTATTCCTGCGCGGGTCGTCAAGTCACCGGTGATACTGCAAAGCGGATGCAGCTTCGCGGTTTTGTTAGATCCTGCCGATGGGGGGGCGGCTGCAAAGGTGCTGGCGCAAAAAGGTTTGCCGATCGTACACTCGATGGTGAAACAATATAGATAATTTTTGTTTTTTTGTAAAATCAGCATATTAATTATGCTGATTTTATTTATACATAAAACGCTATAAACATTGACATTCCAACGTTTATGCGGTATAATAAGACATAAAATTCGACTAAAATTCACATTATTTATTATAGAAAAACAGGGTAAACAAGGAGAGAATTATGTCAACTAATAAAAATGCACAGATTTTCAGGATTTTTACGATCATACTGGCTGTAATAATGTTTTCCGCGGCGTTTACAGTACTTTCTCTGCAGCGTGACGGTTATGCTTATGGAACGGGTGAAACCGGCCAGATCACTGCAAGTTCGCTGTATGTACGCTCTGGTCCAGGCACCAATTATTCGAAGATCGGCAGCCTGAAAAAGGGAAAAACCTTCACTGTTGCCGGAACAGGAAAGGATCGGTCCGGGGTGACGTGGTACAAGCTGAGATATGGTTCAAAGAACGGTTACGTTTCCTCGAAACACGTTTACATAAAACAGACTTCTGTAACCGCAGTCTCCGGCACGAAAGGGACTATCAATACGAAAAAAGACCCTTTGACTGTTCGCAGCGGCCCAGGATCTTCCTATAGCAGGCTAGGATCTTTAGCAAAAGGAAAGACCTTTGACATCACCGGCAAGGCAACCGACGGCAGTGGAGTGACATGGTATCGTCTGACTTACAACGGTAAGACCGGATACGTTTCTTCTTCTTATGTGAGGACAAGTTCTACCGGTTCTGCAAGTTCAGAAAATACGACTGTGACACCGACTACCAATTTAAAAGGGACAGTAACCACAAAGTCAGACCCTCTGACGGTCCGCAGCGGTGCAGGCGCTACATACAGCAGGCTGGGAACGCTGGCCAAGGGCAAAACATTCGATATTACAGGACAGGCTTCTGACAGCAAAGGCGTGGTCTGGTATCAGCTGAACTATAACGGCAAGAAGGGCTTCGTTTCTTCTCAGTACGTGAAGGCGACTGACGGATCTTCCAATAATAGCGGCACCACAGATCCCGGACAAGATTCTAATGAAATCACATTCCAGGTCGGCACGGTGACGACTTCCAGCAGTCCATTAAATGTACGCAGCGGTGCAGGTTCCTCTTACAGCAAGCTGGGAACACTGGCCAAGGGCGCGACAGTCCTTGTAACAGGATCTGTCAATGATAAAAACGGCAAAGCCTGGTACAAGTACCAGTTCACGTCTTCGAAGGACGGCTATATCTGTTCTGATTATGTGAAACTTCAGACAGTGACGTCTGACAGTAACTTCGAAAGCTATATGACGGCGCAAGGCTTCCCGGAATCCTATAAATCCGGTCTTCGCGTTCTTCATGCGATGCATCCGAACTGGACCTTCAAGGCACTGAAACTCAATATCAGCTGGAATGATGCGCTGGCGAAGGAAACGGCTAAGCCGCATACGAATCTGGTGAGTCCGTCTTCTCCGGTCCGCTATCGCTCCACTGAAGCCGGAGCATATAACTCTTCCACAAAGACGTGGTCAAGGGCAGATGGCGGATGGTATCCGGCAAGCAAGAAGGTCGTCGCATATTATATGGATCCTAGAAACTTCTTGAATGATACAGGCGTTTATCAGTTCATGACTCACAGCTATGACGGCAGCAATCAGAATGCCAATACGGTAGCGGCAGTAGTGAAGGGAACCTTTATGGAGACGAGAAAGCCGGGTGGTGGTTACAGCAATTACGCTTCTCTTATCAATGCGGTAGGAAAGGCATCCAATGTCAATCCGAACGTCCTGGCAGCAATGATCGTACAGGAACAAGGCAGCAAGGGGACGAGCTCTCTGATTTCCGGTACCGTCAGGGGCTATAAAGGATATTACAATTTCTTTAATGTAAATGCCTACGAAACGCCGTCGCACAATAAGATCACCAATGGTCTGATCTATGCCAAGAATCATGGATGGAACAGCGTATACAGTTCTATCAAAGGCGGTGCGGATTTCTATTACAGAGATTACGTATCCAAAAAGCAGAATACATATTATCTGAAGAAGTTTAACGTAAATAACGGTTTATCCTCCGTTGCGATCCATCAGTACATGACGAATGTGCAGGGTGCGGCCGGAGAAGGGACTCTGGTTCGCAAAGCCTTCGGCAGCGATTCAAGTTCAGCGGTTACTTTCGAAATTCCAGTATATAATTCCATGCCTTCTTCGATCTGTCCGCTGCCGTAAACAGGCAGCCGGCAGTAAGGGCTGGAAGCAGCAGAAAGAGGGGATTTTATGACTTACAGTGAGAAAAAAGATCAATTTCATGACAGGGTTTTGCGAAGGATCATCGTGTTTCTCGTGGTGGCAGCCTTCGCAGTGCCGCTTCTGACGCCTCGCGTTTTTGCAGCGTCCACCGTCTCCATTTCCGGAGGCGATCAGGTGAAGGGTGGCGAAACGTTTACAGTAACAGTCACCTACAGTGGCGCTCAGATCGGAAGTGTAAACGGAAGCATGACCTATGATACGAACAAGCTGAATTATTTATCCGGAGGCAGCAGCAGCGGCAATACGGGATACATCCAGATGAAGGAGATGGGCAGCGGTTCCATTTCTTTTCAGATCAAATTTCAGGCAGTAGGTGACGGCAGCACTACGCTTAAAGTCGATACGACGGAAATGTACGATGTGAACGATAACGCATTGGATACCCCGTCAGCAACGAAAACCGTCAAGGTGATCGGCAGTGCAGATTCAGACGATGTGATACAGGCGACTCAGGCAGAGACCCAGGAAGCGACTGCAATCAACGAAACTATGGAATCCGGTGTGGACGAAAAAGGCGATGAAGGTGAGATGACAGGCGGATATCTTCTTCTGATCATTTCTGCAGCTGTGCTGGCAGTTATTATCGCTGTGATCGCAGCAGTCCTTATAAAGAAGCGCGGCGGCAAAGGAAAAGGGCCGAAAGGTCCGAAAGGTCCAAACGGCCCTGAAGATCTGGGCGGATCAGGAAGCTCGCACAGCTCAGAGATCGCTGCAAAGGCGGCGCAGGCCGCAGAAGAGCATCGGAGAGCCAGTACAGATACGATGGTTCTGGAACCGGATGCAGAGCCGGTAAGCCGTAACACGAGAATGTTCCACAAGGGAGACTTCGAGCAGGAAACTGCAAAATGGGAAGACCAGGAAGACCGCTGGCCTGACGATGATAGATGGTAAAAGCAGTACTATTTTAAGTTTTCCGGATTGAGGCAGGAAAGCTCCGGCAGAGTGAAGATCCCGTCTTTGCGGATCAGCACATCGTCGAAGTAAATCTCTCCACCGCCGTATTCGGCTCGCTGTATCATGACCAGATCCCAGTGTACTGCCGATTTGTTTCCATTAGGTGCATCTTCGTAGGAAGCTCCCGGCGTCAGGTGGAAGCTGCCGCATATTTTTTCATCGAATAGTGTGTCCTTCATCGGTTCGAGAATATATGGATTGACTCCAATGGCGAATTCGCCGAAGTATCGAGCACCTTCATCGGTATCCAGCAGATGGTTGATGCGGTCGTTATCGTTGGATGTGGCTTTGACGATCTTGCCGTTTTCGATCTCAAAAACGATGTTCTCATAGGTGAAGCCCTGTTCTTCTGACGGTGTATTGTATGAGATGATCCCGTTCATAGAGTCTTTTACCGGGGCGGTGTAGACTTCGCCGTCCGGGATATTGCATTCGCCGGCACATTTGATAGCCGGGATATCTTTGATGGAGAAGGTCAGATCGGTGCCAGGTCCTTTGATGTGTACTTTATCCGTCCGTTCCATCAGAGCAGCAAGCGCATCCATGGCACGATCCATTTTGCTGTAATCCAGAGTGCAGACGTCAAAATAAAAGTCTTCGAAGGCTTCAAGGCTGGTGTTCGCCAGCTGTGCCATGGAGTTGTTCGGATAGCGAAGCACGACCCATTTTGTTTCATTGACGCGATAGTCGAGAGTCGGGCTGGTAAGCCGGTAGTACATGTTAAGCTTGTCGGATGGAACATCAGAAAGTTCTGCTGTATTGCCACCTGCACGAATGGCGATGTAGGCCTGCATGCCTTTCATCTTTTGCAGACTGCATTCGTTCATAAATGTGATCTGCTCTTCACTGCAGGAGAGCAGAAGTTCGCGTGTCACTGCACTGTCACGGATGTCCACGTAAGGCAGACCGCCCTTTGCATAAATCTTCTTGATCAGCTGACGCACCAGATCTTTGCAGCAGTCCCCTTCATAATCTATGAGTACTTTATCGCCGGTCTGCACACGGCAGGAATAATCGACCAGTAGATCGGCCAGTTTCACGATTCTTGGATCCATATGTCATAACCTCCTGAAATATATCTGAAAATTTATATCTTTTCTGTAGCATATTATACCCTGAATGTGGTATTTTTAAAAGGGTAACTATTTTTGGAGGCATCTATGAAGCACGTTTTTATTATGAATCCGGAATCGGGCAAGGTGAGGAGCCGAAGAAAGATCGTGACGGCGATCGAGCAGGCGGCTTGCCAGCTTGGTGCTGATTATGAAATATATTTTACGAAAGGACAGGGCGACGGCGGTGCGTATGCACATGCGCTTTGTGAGAAGTACTGCAAAGGTTTCGAAAGGGCTGGAGCGGATGCAAACCGCTCCGGTGATCTTGACAGAGCATCAGAGACTGCCCGGCTGCGGATCTATGGCTGCGGCGGTGATGGTACCATCAACGAGATGGTCAATGGCTGCTTTGGATATGAAGGTGTGGAAATCGGTGCGATCCCTATGGGTACCGGCAATGATTACATAAGAAACTACGGCAAAGCCGCTGATTTCAAGGATATCAGGCGGCAGATGCGCGGCCGGTCGGTCAGCAGCGATCTGATCCATTTTCGCGCGGTTTACGATAATAATATTACGGAAAGTTATTGTGCCAACATGTTCAACATAGGATTTGACTGCAATGTGGTGGATCTGACTTCACGGGTCAAGCGGTGGCCACTGGTGGGAGGCTCGCTGGCTTATCTCGTTTCTGTTTTTTTGATTCTGATCCGAAAAAAAGGCGCAGATCTTCGGATCGAATACAATGATGGCAGGGTGCTGGATGGAAAGATCCTGCTGATCGCTATCGCGAACGGCTGTTACTGTGGAGGCGGCGTCAAAGGCGTTCCGTACTGCAGACTGGATGACGGGCTTATGGATGTCAGCGTAGTCAGAGATATTTCACGCATGTGCTTTCTCACGCTGTTTCCAAGTTATGCAAAGGGAACACATATGCAAAAGCACAAGATCCAGGCAAGAAAAATCATTCAGTACAGCAAGGAAAAGGTCTTGAAGATCACTGCGAACGGAGAAAGTCTGCGGCTTTGCACGGATGGAGAGATAACGACCCAGAAGACGGTGGAGTTTTCCGTCGTGCCGGACGGTTTCAGGTTTATTGTGCCGGAGGGACTGTAGAGGAAAGGGGTTTCCAAAGTTATGGAGATAATGGAGATAATTGTTGCAACCCGCATGATTTTCATGTATACTTATTACTGTTCGCTGAACAAAACAGCGGCATAAACAAATTCAAAACACCTTTGGAGAGTTGTCAGAGTGGTCGATCGTGCAGCACTCGAAATGCTGTGTCCTTAACCGGACCCAGGGTTCGAATCCCTGACTCTCCGCCAAAATAAAATAGTACCTGCCGGGTACTATTTTATTTTAAGAAAGAAGTCAATAGCGGTTCTGCATTTCCTGGAATACCGGAGCGTTCAGGATCTGAATATCTGAAAAATCAAAAAATATAGTTTTGCCTGTTTCCTTTTGCAGAGAAAACGGGTATAATAAAATTATAGATAAAAATCATCCAGTATAGGGGGGTACAAAACATGACGACTAATGTTACGAACACGATTATCAATATAGGTGCTAACGATCATGATGTGGATCTTTTCGAAGGTCAGTATATCGTTCCCAATGGCATGGCGTACAATTCATATGCGATCATCGATGACAAGATCGCCATCATGGATACGATTGACAAGAAGAAAACCGAGGAATGGCTTGCAAACATAGATGCCGTCCTGAGCGGCAGAAAGCTTGATTATCTTGCTGTTCCGCCGGCCATGTTCACATCCAGGCAGGGAAGTTACAATTCGACCGGAGGCAGGAAGCCGGACTATCTCATCATACAGCACATGGAGCCGGATCACTCGGCATCCATCAAGGCGTTCCTGGAAAAATACGGTGATGTCACAGTTGTCGGCAACAAGAAGACCTTCAAGATGATCCGCCAGTTTTTCCCGGGGATGGATCTAAAAAACACTTTAGAGGTAGAAAACGGAGATACTCTGGATCTTGGAAACCATCAGCTTACGTTTGTGTTCGCGCCGATGGTACACTGGCCGGAAGTAATGATGACGTATGAATCTTCGGAGAAGATCCTCTTTGCAGCTGACGGATTCGGCAAGTTCGGCGCCCTTGACGCAGAGGAAGACTGGGCCTGCGAAGCCAGAAGATACTACATCGGTATCGTAGGCAAATACGGAGCCCAGGTGCAAAGTATACTCAAAAAAGCTGCAGGTCTGGATATCGAGAAGATCTGTCCGCTTCACGGACCTGTTCTGACAGAAAATCTGGGATATTACATCAATCTGTACGATACATGGTCCAGCTATGAACCTGAAACCGATGGTGTATGCATTTGCTATACATCGGTATATGGCAACACGAAGAAAGCCGTAGAGCTTCTGGTATCAGAGCTTGAACGTAAAGGTGTGCCTGTGGGAGCGGTCAACGATCTTGCAAGATGCGATATGGCAGAAGCGGTCGAAGATGCTTTCCGATACGACAAGCTGGTACTGGCTACCACGACGTATAATTCCGAGATATTCCCGTTCATGCGCTATTTTATCGATCAGCTGAAGGAAAGAAATTTCCAGAAAAGAACAGTAGCATTTATCGAAAATGGATCCTGGGCTCCTGTTGCCAACAAGATCATGAAGGCTGATTTCGAAGACATGAAGCATATGACCATAGCGAAGAACAACGTGACGATCCTGTCTGCTCTCAATGAGGAAAGCACGGCGCAGATAGATGCACTGGCCGACGAACTGTCAAAGGGATATCTGCCGGTGAGCGCGAAGACGCAGGCGGAACTGGATCCGACCGCACTTTTCAAGATCGGATATGGTCTTTATGTCGTTACGTGTAATGACGGAAAAAAGGACAATGGTCTCATAGTCAACACGGTAACACAGGTGAGTGATAATCCTAACAGGATCGCAGTGAACGTGAACAAAGCTAATTATTCCTGCGAAGTCATAAAAAATACGGGCAGACTGAATGTTTCTGTGCTTTCGGAAGACGCCACGTTCAAGATCTTTGAACACTTCGGATTCCAGTCGGGTAAAAATGTGGATAAATTTGCCGGCTACGAGCATCAGGCGAAAGCGGTCAACGGACTGCCGTATCTGACAAAGCATGCCAATGCATATATTTCCGGAAACGTAACGGGAATGGTGGATCTGGGAACTCATATCATGTTCATCTGTGAAGTGACGGAGAGCGTCAAGCTTTCTGATATCGAAACGATGACATACACATACTATCAGAACAATGTGAAGCCAAAACCGGAAACCGATAAAAAAGGCTGGGTATGTGATATCTGCGGATATATATACGAAGGCGAGGATCTGCCGGAAGACTTTATCTGTCCGCTCTGTAAACATGGCGCAGCAGATTTCTCGAAGCTTGAATAAGGCTTTTGTAGAGGACTATTGGAATCGCTGGATTTTTTTAGAATATATAGTTACAGCCGACATTCTGCAAAGGAGGAACCTATGAAACCAAGAAAAAAATCGTTTTTTGTGTGCGTACTGAATATGCATGGTGTGCCACTTCCTCAAAGCTGTTCTTTTGCAAAGGCGGAATCTATGGTAGCAAAAGGCGAGGCTGTCTGGGTTGAAACGGAATCCAAGCCGACGATCCAGTTGACGAAACCATGGAGCCCGAAAGGAATGTTTTATCGCTAGAAAGAAAATCATATGCAAACCATCGATCAGGCACTTGCCAAACTGCAAACGTCCCGGTTCCGTGCCAAATTCCATTTGACACAGAAGGATCGGGACTATATTACAGAAAAAGGTATGGACACCATTCGCAGCCATGCCGAGGATTTTATTGCAACGCGGCTTGCACCGGCAGAGATCCCTAACGACGGGAAGCAGACGCCAATGCGAGGTCATCCGGTATTTCTCGCGCAGCACGCATGTGCCTGCTGCTGCCGGGGATGTCTGGAAAAATGGTACAGAGTTCCCAAGGGCAGGGAGCTCACCGAGGATCAGCAGCGCAGGATCGTCAATCTTTTGATGGCTTGGATCTGCCGGGAATACGAAAAAACAGGAGGATTTTATGGGTACGAAAAAGACAGGCGCTATGCCGACTTCGGCGCCGAAACAGAAAAAGAAGATGGTGATCGACATGACTAAAGTGGAACTTGCGAAAGCGTACCAGACACCAGGATTTCGGACTGGAAAACACATGACGGCGAAGGATCGGCCGCGGAAGAAGGACTGGAAGCGGGAGTACGAAAAAGAAAAAGGATCGGGGAGATTTTATGGCGGCAGCAGCAAAGGCGGCGGCAGCGAAGATCGAACCGGTTCTTTTTTTATAGGACAGCAGAGTGCGTGATGCATGTGACCGGATCACAATAGCGGGCCGGAATAAGTTTTTCAATAAAATTTCCAGAAAAATCCTTGAAAAGAATACAGGAAACCGATAAAATAAATATGTATAGGCGAGGCTGCAAATCCCTCGCCAGTATGCCACTAAATGATTTTATATGATTAGAAAAGAGGGAAGACAATGTTTACAAAACTGACTGAACAGTTAAAAGCAAACCCGAAGACGATCGTTTTCACAGAAGGTACTGATCCGCGGATCCAGGATGCTGCAGCAAAACTGACTGCAGAAGGCATTCTGAACGTAATCCTGCTGGGCAACCCGGACGCAGTAAAGCTGACTGCTGCCGATGCGAAATATGACATCAGCAAATGTGAAATCATCGATCCGGCACGTTATGCAGATAAGGACGCAATGGTAGAGAAAATGGTGGAACTGAGAAAGGGCAAGATGACGGAAGAACAGGTTCGTGACGCACTTTCCAAGGGCAACTACTTCGGCACTATGCTGGTAAAGATGGGCAAGGCTGACTGCCTGCTGGGCGGAGCTACTTATTCTACAGCAGATACGGTTCGTCCGGCTCTGCAGCTGATCAAGACCAAGCCTGGCAACAACATCGTAAGCTCCTGCTTCATCATGGTAAAGGATGATCAGAAGCTGGCTATGGGTGACTGTGCGATCAACATCGCGCCAAACGAAGACGAACTGGTAGAGATCGCTGTTGAAACTGCTAAAACTGCCAAGGTTTTCGGAATCGATCCTAAGGTTGCAATGCTGTCCTACTCCACTTACGGATCCGGCAAGGGCGATATGGTTACTCTGGTTGCCAATGCTACCAAGAAAATCAAGGAAGCTGCTCCGGACCTGGCTGTTGACGGCGAGCTTCAGTTCGACGCTGCTGTTGCACCGGAAGTTGCTAAAGTCAAGTGTGCAGGCTCTCCGGTTGCCGGACAGGCGAACACATTCATCTTCCCTGATATCAATGCCGGCAACATCGGCTATAAGATCGCTGCTCGTCTGGGCGGATACGAAGCGATCTGTCCTGTTCTGCAGTGTCTTAACGCTCCGATCAACGACCTTTCCCGCGGATGCAACGCTGAGGAAGTTTACAAGATGGCACTGGTAACAGCTGCTTTAAGCTAAGCCGATCCAGAATAAAGAAGATTCGAAAAGCCGATCCCCGCGTTTTGAGGTAACCCCAAAACGCGGGGATTTCTTTCTACCAAAAAACCGATCACGCAGGATCGGTTTTTTATTGGTCTGCAAAGAGTTTTGCTGAGGGTTGCTGTCAGTCAGCTATCGGCTGTCTGGAATCGTTGCTTGTGATGGTTTTAGGGGATTGAAAACAGAAAAAATACCGCAAATGGTATTACAGCTGGTCTGAAAAGATAGTTTGCGGCTAGGGGCCTTGTACTGTGATTGCCAGAATACCACGATCACAAATTATATTACGTAATAGGATAGTTAAAGGACAGGATTCCTGCTTATTATAGTGCTGGAACGACATTGAAGTTAGCAAACCACAGTGAAAGGCAATTTATTAGAAAATAAAATATCCCGGTTACAAAACACAGCCTCGATTGCGTTATTTTTCGTGAAACGCAAAAGCTTGCCTGACCGAAACTGTCCGGAGGAGCCTTTGCAGAAGGAATCAGGGTATTTTATCCGTTCAAAGAGAAGTGAGGTCGGCATGTAAAAAGGAGTGAGGCTGGCATGTAAAAAGGAGTGAGGCTGGCATGTAAACCGGTGAGATGGTATACTGTAACCACGAAAGGAGCGCCGAGACGTCGGCGTGAAGGAAGATCGAGCATGAAACTGATCCATTTATCGGACCTGCATCTTGGCAAGCGGGTCAACGAGTTTTCCATGATGGAAGACCAGAAGTACATATTGAAGCAGATCCTGCAGCGGATCGATGAGGAACAGCCGGATGGGGTGATACTGGCCGGGGATATCTATGACAAACCGGTGCCGCCTGCAGAGGCGGTGGAACTGTTTGACGAGTTTCTGGTCGATCTGTCGCGGCGGGGATTGCAGACCTTTATTATCAGCGGCAACCACGATTCGGCAGAGCGGCTGGCATTCGGCGGGCGGCTCATGGAAGGCAGCGGGATACATTTTGCACCGGTATTTGATGCAAAGGTCGCTCCGCTCCATTTAGAAGATGAGTTGGGCACGGTGGACGTGTTCCTGCTGCCGTTTGTCAAGCCGGCACACGTCCGGCGTTTTTTTGAGGCGGAGGCGGCTGCGCCGCGATCGGGATCCGTCCCGGAAACTGTATTGGCAGCTGCCCCCGAAATAAAAACCTATACCGATGCTATCCGTGCTGCGATCACCTGCATGGACATCGATCCGAGCCATAGAAATGTGCTAGTGACTCACCAGTTTGTCACAGGCGCAGTAAGATCTGACTCGGAAGAGACTTCCTTGAGTGTCGGCGGCACGGATAACGTGGATGCCGCCGTCTTTTCAGACTTCGATTATGTAGCTTTAGGGCATATCCACCGGCCGCAGAACATGGGCGGTGGCAGCCTGGTACCGGAAGCGGGTGACGGTTCGGATCAGAGCTTATCGACTGCGGGACTTCCTCTGATCCGTTACTGCGGGACCCCGCTGAAATACTCTTTTTCCGAGGCGAATCACGAAAAATCCATCACAGTAGTGGAACTGGGAGAAAAGGGCAAGAAAGACATCCGAACGATCCCGCTGAAACCTCTGAGGGATATGGTTGAACTCCGAGGAACCTACGAAGAGCTGACTGCGAAAAACTTCTATGAAAACACATCGTATCCCGCTGATTATCTCCATATCACGCTGACTGATGAGGAAGATATCCCGGAAGCAATGGGCAGACTGCGGGTCATCTATCCGTACCTGATGAAGCTGGACTACGACAACCGGAGAACCCGGACCAGCAATGAGATCCAGGGAGCATCCACTATGGAAGATAAGACACCGGGCCAGCTTTTTGCAGAATTCTATGAGCTGCAGAACAATGCGCCATTAACGGATGAACAGGAACAGTTCCTGACAGAACTTATCGGGAGCATATGGAGAAAGGAGGGAGCAAGTTGAGGCCGTTGAAACTTATCATGTCCGCTTTCGGCCCTTATGCAGGGAGCACCGAAGTGGATTTTACCAGCCTGGGAGAGCGAGGGCTGTACCTGATCACAGGAGATACCGGTGCCGGAAAAACGACCATATTTGATGCGATCACTTTCGCACTTTACGGAGAAGCCAGTGGTGAGATCCGGGAAGCTTCCATGCTCCGGTCTAACTATGCAGACGAGAAAACGCCGACTTTTGTGGAACTGAGCTTTGTGCTGGGAGGCAAAGAATATCGCGTTCGCCGTAACCCGGAATACAACCGTCCAAAAGCCCGCGGTGAGGGATTTACGCTGCAGAAATCCGATGCGGAACTGACCCTTCCAGACGGTAAAATCATCACAAGACAAAAGGATGTAAACCAGCAGATCGTCGAGATCCTGGGCATCGACCGCAGCCAGTTCACACGGATCGCCATGATCGCCCAGGGCGATTTTCGCAAGCTGCTCTTTGCCAGCACGGAAGAGCGAAAAAAGATCTTTCAGAAGCTGTTTCACACTCATCTCTATCAGAGCCTGCAGGAGGAACTGAAACGGATCTCCGCTCAGATGCGAAAGGAATTTGAGAAAGCTTCGGCAAGTCTGGATCAGTATGCAGAAGGAATCCTCTGCGGGGAGGAGGATCCACTCTTTGACATGGTCTTACAGGCACGGGAGCACCAGATCCCTGTGGCAAAAATCGCAGAGCTTTTAAAACAATTGATCGATTCTGACAGAATGTCAGAAAGTGGCTTGGAGCGGCAGGAAAAGGATATTTCTGAAAAGATCTCATCGTCAGACAAAACGCTGACGGTGGCTGCCGAACAGAAGAAACAGAAGGCGTCTTTAGCATCTGCGAAAGCGCAGCAACATCATGAAATCGACAGGGCATCTGCATGTCAGGAAGCTCTTAAAAAGGCGAAGCTGCAGCAGCCGAAAATCGAAGAGCTGACTCAGAAGGCGGCGGATTTAAAAGCTCAGATCCTGGAGTACGAACGACTGGATGAATTGATCAGCGAAGTTACAGAGGCAAGCCGAAAAACGTCGGATAATCAACGGGATCTCAAATATAAAAGCGAGAAACTGGAATCGCTGCAAATCACCCTTCAGGCACAGAAACAGGAATTGGGATCCCTGCAGGATGCAGGCGAACAGGAAGCGAAGCTGACAGCACAGAGGGATAAAATGCAGCAGCGAGTCGAGAATCTGGACGGACTGCAGATGGAGCTTGCCCATCTGCATCAGATAGATAAAAAGCTGAGCAAGGCACAGCAGGAGTACCGTGCGATACAGGAGACTGCGGAAAAATCGCAGGCTTCCTATGATCACATGCGAAAGGCATACCTGGACGAACAGGCGGGGATCCTAGCCCAGGATCTTATAGATGGTCAGGCGTGTCCGGTCTGTGGTGCGACGCATCACCCTCATCCTGCGAACATTTCAACAGAAGCACCGACCAAGGAACAACTGGAACAAGCTGAAGAACTGGCGGATCAGTCTGCAAAGAAAGCTGGCGATGCCAGCCGAAAAGCCGGAGAACTTCGCGGTCGCTTAGAGGGGCAGGAACAGTTGGTAATGAAAATGGCTTCTGAATTGCTGGGAGATGGTTGCTATGATTCCATGGATACAGGGCTTGCAGTTGGCGATGATTTCGAAAAAATCGCCGGAAGCGGCACAGATGCCGCTTCCGACTTCTCAAATATCCAGGAAATGCTGGAAGTGCGGCAGCAGAAGACGAAAGCCGCGCTGGAAGCTTTGCAGGAAGAACTGAAGGAAACGGCGAAGCGGAGAAAACGGCGAGATGAACTGGGCCTGCAGATCCCGGAGACGGAAACAAAAATCGGACAGACGGAGGCTGCTTTGCAGGAATTAAAAGCGGCGGGAGCCTCTTTGACCACACGGCAGGAAGCAGCCGAAAAACAGCGCGATGTTTTGCAGGAAAAACTGGCATATCCGGATAAGTCCGAGGCTGAGGCCGCGATCCGAAACCTTGTAAAGGAACAGAAGGCGCTGGCCGATGATGTTGCCGGGGCGGAGGAGGCTTGTCACGAGAGCGAGAAAACTCTGGCGGCGCTGGAGGCAACGATCGCCGAGGCGCAAAGACAGCTGGCGGAGCACGATGATGTCGACTTTGAGTCAGAGGAAAAGCGGCGCAAATCACTGGCGGATGAGATGCAGGTGATTTCAAGCCGGCGGCAGGAGATCCATGCGCGAGTGGCGGCGAACCAGACGACTTTGGAGAAGATCCAGGAGCGACAGGCACAGCTGGAAGAGGTTGAGACCAGGTGGCGGTGGATTAAGGCACTGGCGGATACGGCAGGTGGCACGCTTGCTGGCAAGGAAAAGATCATGCTGGAAACTTATGTACAGATGGCGTATTTTGACAGGATCATCGCGCGGGCCAATGTTCGGTTCCTCGTCATGAGCGGCGGTCAGTATGAGCTGAAACGTCGGCGGGAAGCTGAAAACAATCGGAGCCAGAGCGGGCTGGAACTGGATGTAGTGGATCATTACAACGGCAGTCAGCGAAGCGTGAAAACTTTATCGGGAGGCGAGTCGTTCAAGGCATCGCTGTCTTTGGCGCTGGGGCTTTCGGACGAGATCCAGGCTAGTGCGGGAGGCATCCGCCTCGACACCATGTTTGTGGACGAAGGGTTTGGATCGCTGGACGAGGAATCGCTGCAGCAGGCGATGGAATCTCTGGCGGGTCTGGCCGACGGCAACCGGCTTGTCGGCATCATCTCCCACGTGCCGGAGTTGAAACAGCGGATCGAGAAACAGATCCTGGTACGCAAAGACCGCAGCGGCGGAAGTTTTGTGGAAGTGCGGGGAGAATAGGAAGCTGCTTTTGACAGGCGCAGGGATGCTGGATCATTGGGGTGCCAGGCGATGCGTGCATGGGCACTTGTGTGGCAGGAAATACGTGTAGGGGCTCTTGTGTGGCAGGCAACACGTGCAGGGGTGCGAGGAATATTTTTCCAATGTGCAGATTTCCGCTTAATTGCAGTCAAAAACAGAAATTTGTTTTAGTTGCCAGTTGTGATGACACTTCAAGTGCTTCGTATGCCTGTACAGGACGTATAATTATATGATATTCGTAATTATTATACATAACTATCTCGAAAACCATTCGTCAGAAACCAATTATTGTAAAGAATACCTTCCTGAGATACCCTTCAGGAATCCTAATCTGCAACAGACGTCAAGCAACCTGATTCCTGTTGCAGATTTTTCTGTTTTTGACTCGAAAAAATCCATCAAAAATAGAAAATCGTGCCGGGTAACCAAGCTATAAACCCTCAACCAGACGATTCACATGTAATTGATAAATATGCAATGTAATATAAGTACGCTACCGCCCGGGATTTTGTATTTATGAATCATCGCATTGCTCTCGAAACGTGTTATAATAATAGAATTTAAAGTGAAGCGTCGGGAGAGGGACTGGTGTATAGAAAAAATGGAATCTGGCGGCTTATTGACAAAAGTACGTACAGAGTATATGATATAGGTATCAATTGATACTCAGGAGGTAAGAGCTTGGCTGAGGAAACAAAAGTACGGATTGAAAGTGAGCTGGAAGTAAATGCCTATATTCAGAATTTGAAATTTGCATTAAATAACGGTGCCAGAATCGATTTCCAGTCCAAACGTATTGTTGATGAAAAACGAGATGAGAAATATACAAATCAATATACTGTAAACAAATTATTCCCTGATGAAAACCCGGAAGATGCTTTAAAAAGAGAATTATTGATGATTACTGTGGAAGACTATATGCAGACTGTGAAAGACATCAGGTTTCCCAAAAGAAGTGAAATGCGCGAGTTTGGAAAGGTCTATAATGGAACAGAGAATGTATATATTAAAATAAGAGTAGAGCTGTTGGGGTTGTATGGAAATACAACGACATTTGTGATGTCATTTCATTTTGCAGAAAAGGCTTTTACTGCGGAAATGTTCCCATATAAGAAGAGTTAGGAGGTGTTCTCATGGACATGAAGATCATTAAAAGTGAAAAGAGAATATGTTCATGCTGTATGGAAGAACATGAAGTAAAAACAGTGATAGTCATGGACCATTCTACTTTTAAGAACCGGAACGTTGATTATGAAGCAACATATCAGTTCTGTGACTTAGCTGGTGAACTTTATATGAATGAGCAGCAAATGCGAGATAATGATATAAGCCTGAAAGATGCTTATATAAAGCCTGCAAATAAAAAGTCAAGGCTAAATTAGAGAACATTGAAAATTTTATACAGGTTGAAAATTAGGTATCAAAATAAGACCACCACAACAACTATACTGTTTCAAGTCAGACCAGCTGTCAAGAGCATATTTTGCGATTTTGATGGCATCTGCCTTGTACGATTTCACCTTGCGAAGGGAGTTTGTGCCGAAATCCTTGATCAATTTGGGATTCACCGCAGTGACGAAGAGACCGGCTTGTGTAAGCTGACCGAACAGAGGCTCATAGTAACGGCCTGTATGTTCCATAACGATGCGTGACTCGCCGTCAATGGACTGAATGGTCTGAATCAGGGACTGAACCTCGCTGGATGTGTGCTTCACTTCGAAGGGAGCTTCGATGAGTTCCCCATAAGGACGGAAAATAGCGACCATGCTTTTACCTTTGGAAACATCAATACCTACTGCATTCATAATTAACACTCCTTGTAGAAAAATTGCAATGGATAAGTACCAGTTTTACTCATTGCCTATTCAATCTACTGGGGTGTGACACGAATGCACCAAAGGCGATTCAACCTGCATAAAACGAACGCTGCGAATGAGGAGCAGGTTATCAGTCTTTATTATGGACGCGAAGTCCAGGAAAGGAGACGATATACCGATTGTTCTTATCATTCTAACAGCTTAAGCAACAAGATGGGTAATTCCTTACTGGATGTAAGGGATATTAACCATAAATATATTGTAGTAGAAGGGATTTTGACGTTTGAATCTATCACCTGCAGCGGCTAATTGTAGTCAGATTTCATTATCTGATTAGTATTATGGACTTGTTTTTAGGAGGAGTGAATGAAATATAAATGCATATATTGTAAACAAGAAAAGGATGGATCTGAATTCAATCGAGAGCATGTAGTGCCGCGTATGATGGGAACTTATGAGAATGGATTTGTTTTGAATAGTTATGAAGTATGCGAAGAATGTAATTCTTATTTTAGTCGTGAATTAGAAAATCAAGTAAGCCTAAATTCTATGGAGAGTTTCCTTAGAATTCAGCATGGTCGTCCTATGTCTGATGGTAGGGTCATGAAAAACGATAGAGTATCTTTCTCTGGTGCAAATGGAATATTAAAAGGCATGCAACTTATACCTGTAGTCGATAGTACAAATAAAGAAAAAATTCATTTTGATATTGCACCACAAATAGGTGTCTTGTCTTTTGAGTCGGGAGAATACTCATATTATGAAATAGACAAATTACCGGAGGCAACAACGGAGGTTTTAGATTTTCTTAAAGGAAAAGCGAAGGGGATTATAATATTGGGGATTTCTCAAGAGGAAGCAAAACCGATTCTAAAAGAAAAAGGTTATTTGGCTGGAGAGTTTACATATTCAGATGTGTTAATGTCAGATATTTATAAAGGAGATAGTTTTATTACAGATATAAATTTATTAATAGATTCTGTATTAAGAAGAACATGCGTAAAGACGGTATTTAATTATTTATGTTATTGTATGGGAAAAGAATATGTTTTATCTGATAAATTTGACAAGATAAGAAAGTATATAAGATATGGGGAGTGGGATGAAAACTTGTGGTTCCGATATTCTTATGGACCAGTATCTGCTGTAAATTTGCCAAATGAAACATCACATGTTGTTGGGTATATGATGTATCCTGAGAGAGAAAGATGGATTCTTTGTGGAAATCTAACATGGTTTGGAGCGTTAACATATGTGTTTAAACTCGGATTGACTGATAAGATTGTATCCAAATTTAATAGATTGCCATATACAAAGATGGCCTATTTTGATAATGAAACTAGAAAAATAACTGAAGATGAAGCTGTTTATATCTTTAAAGAATCTGTTCATTACGGATCTGAGAAGTAGTAATGAACTATGGAACCGTTTGTTTAGATAGTTATTAAATTGTAAGAAAGTAAAAATGAGATAAATTATGAATAAAATTTATGATCAATTTAATATTCAACAAAAGGCATCATATCATTTGATACAGAATGATTTAAGATTTATCTATACAGTTTTTCAAAATGCACCATCTAATAATTTTTTTCTTGCATTTATGCCGTACTTAGGAACAATTATTGATGGTGCAGAAGACTGGGTTAAGGCATATAATAATTCTCAAAAAAGCAAAATTAACATACCAACATTTGATTCAGAAGAAGAACTTTATTATGGAAAAATGCGCTCTGCTATTAAAATGTTTGAACAGCCTTATGAAGATATGTATGAAAAATTGCGAGTGTTATATGAGGATAGTGAAAAACACTTTGCTAGTAAATGCAAGAAAATAGCAAAATTACTTCGATTATATGATATTTTTGGTGTGGATTTTGTGGACGAGAAATATTGTGGGAATACAATACTGAATAGTTACTATATTCCTGATTTTAAATATAGAAATATTGATGGTGAAAAAATCAAGCTCATGTCAATAATTGCGGGGAAATATGTTGATTATTTTAATGCAACACGTTCATATAAAGTTGATAATACGATTGCGTTTTCGGTTAAAGATTATGGTGGATTCAGTAAGTCTCCATTTGGGAATTCATTCAGTCATAAATTTGTATTATTTTGCTTATTGTGTCAGCTACAATTTGTATCTATTTGTGTCGAGCAGTTTGTCTTAGAAGAGTGTACAACGAAATTAAGAATTGAGTATCTGCAGTATTACTACACTTCAAAAATAGTTCCGCAAATAAATGAAATCTTACATACAAATTTCACATTTAATACGAAATTTGTATGTAAAAAATTTAGGCATTCAATGGCACATTACAAAGTAGGAGTATCCTTAAAACCAGATGAAGTTATACCTGAAAAAATGTTTTATGGTTTAGTAGAAAAACATTTTCAATGTGATTATTTCGAACTGAAAAGTTTTATTTTATATATATTAAATAAATTGTCGAATGAAATAAAATGTTTCCTGAATTTGCAATGATGACCATGAATTTAACCCCATTCCGTCTCCGGGAGACCTGCACCTATCCCAACGGCGGCAAAACTGAATATTATACATACGATGGAACTGCACTCATTGTCGATTACGACATCTGCCGGTGTGGGCAGAAGAAGGAGGCGTTCCCGTATTCGCTGATCACGGAGAAGCAGAATCATTATATGAAGCTTTATGAGAGGGTGTACCGGTTCCTGGATACGGATCTGGACGCTGCCGCAGAGAGTTTTGGTGTTGAGCAATCCGATGCGGGATCGTGCGATACAGATGTACAATCGCTGCCTGAAAGCACGGATGATTCCCCACAGTCCCTAGCGGAACAGTGCTGGGAGCAGGCGGATATTTCTCTGCATACGGCAGACCGGGCTGACAATGCGGATGCTTCTCCGCTGGAACTGCTGTTTGAGAAGAATTTTGCCAATGTTTATGGCTCGGACAGCCTGAAATACCTTAACAAAGAATTTTGCATTTCGGACTTTCAGGGCGGCAGCTTTTTCCTGGACTATCTGATCCGTACACCGAAGGGTGATGTGGCAGTTGAAGAGAACGGGGTCACCTATCATCATCCGCAGATCATCGGCATGGAGCGGTATCGCAGGCAGCTTTACAAGCAGAATCTCTGCGCCCGGTGGGGAATCAAGTTGTACCACTTTTCCACCGAGGACTGCCGGTTTGAAGAGCGGATCGAGGACGACATCCGAAGTTTTCTGGGAAGCAGCTGCGAAGGCTTTGCACCAAACGGACTGGTGGTGGGCAGGGGCTTTGCATTGTACGAGCACCAGGAGAACTGCCTGGAAGAGATCGCAAAGGCACGGGCAGAGGGAAAAACCACCTTTCTTGTCGTTCTTCCGACAGCCAGCGGCAAGAGCAAGATCGTGGAAGAGGACATCAGAACCTTTGCACCGGAGAATTTCCGTGTGCTGATCCTCGCGCCCAACAAGGCGATCACCGACGATTGGGAACTCCGGGCGGCGGAAGCTTTGCAGGAGTACCGGGACGGCATGGAGATCCGGACTTTTTCCTATATGGCACGCCATTATGCAAAGCTGGACAGCCGGCATTACGATTACATCGTCATTGATGAGTACGACATAATAGGTCTAAGTCAGGAAGCTGCGTAAATACGGGCGAAACTGATTTAGTCCTATTTTTTTTCGACCAACTGGAGGTTGGAGATGTAAGGACGGCGCCGAAATTACAATCGAATACCACACTACGAAGGCAGAGGGATTTCCAGGTCTCGTGCAGCGATGCTATGCCTTCATGAGAGTGGGGTGATGTTTATCGAAGCAAATAGGGCTTTGATCTGCGGGAGTGGTCTGCTCCCAGACGGATCTGGCCCTTATTTTTTTCCCAAACAGAACCGGATGCCGGTAAGGCTCCCAAACCATAGACAATCGAAGGAGGAAACCAGATGAAGAGTAAAGAGCGTAGGAATATGAAGATCTACGGAATGAGCGGATACAACTATAAGGCAACGCCGACAATCATGTTGAAAGGCCAGTGGCTTAAGGAATTAGGTTTTGAGATCGGTGGATATATTTCAGTCAGTTGCGAAAACGGCAGGCTGGTCATCACACCGGATGCGGAAATGGTAGCGATGAAGGAAGCAGAGGCAGCTTTCATGGAAAGAGAGACAAAGCTTTTGCAGAAGAAGTTCGAGGCAGAAAAAGAGAAGCTGCACGCTCAGTTCGTCGCAGAGAGGAAAGCGGATTACTATATGGTGGCGGAAGCCGGATCGGAGGCGTGAGATATGGGAAAGATTTATATGATCGGAGCCATGAAGGGTGGCGTAGGGAAATCCGTATCGGTGTTCAATCTGGCATATTCCCTGAAGAAGCGTGGAATGAAGGTGTTGGCTGTGGATTTCGATCCGCAGTCCAACCTGACCACCTGCTTCGGTGCGGAAGATGTGGATATGGCGATCGGAGATCTGATGATGAATGTGCTTGAGGAAGAAGACCTGCCGGAAAGAGAAGAGTATATCTGGGAGAGGAACGGTGTGGACTTCATCCCGGCATCTATCGGACTTTCTGCGGTGGAAGCAAAGCTGAGGCTGGAAATGGGTACTGAGAAGATGCTGTCATCCATCCTGGAACCGATGAGAGTGGATTATGACTACATCCTGATTGATACTTGTCCTTCCCTGGGTGCGCTGACAATCAACGCTATGGCAGCGGCAGATGAATTGATTGTGGCAGTGAATCCTCAGCTTCTGGCGATGATGGGATTGCAGGATTTTCTGAAATCCGTTAAGAAGAACAAGAGCCGAATCAATGAACGGCTGAATGTGGCGGGAATCCTGCTTACGATGTGCGATGCAAGGACAATACTCTGTAAGACCATTACAGAGCAGGTGGCGGAAACATTTCAGGGACAGATCAGAATCTTCAAGAGTAAGATCCCGAATACTGTGAAGGTTGGTGAATCCGTGTACTACAGTGAGCCGCTGATCGAGTATGCACCGGAAAGCAATGCGTGTAAGGCGTATGAGAAACTGGCAGGGGAGGTAATCGCATATGAAGGCTAATGGTCCTAAGAGGAAAATATTTGATGCTGTGGACATGCTGACTGAGGAATCCTCGGCACAAGTACAGAATCAGATGGCAGATGGAGTACAGATGCTACCGCTCGAAAAGATCAAGGCTTTCCATGACCATCCGTTCCATCTGTATGAAGGGGAACGCTTGGATGATATGGTGGAGAGTATTAAGGAACACGGAGTGCTGACACCGGTGATTGTTCAGAAAATAAAAGGCGGGTATGAAATGCTTTCCGGTCACAACAGGGCGAATGCTGCAAAGCTGGTAGGACTGACGGAGATACCTGCTATTGTGAAGGAAAGTCTGACGGAGCAGGAAGCTTATGTCTATGTGATCGAGACGAACATGATCCAGAGGTCTTTCAATGATCTGCTTCCGAGCGAGAAGGCCGCAGTGATGGCGGAGCAGTATGACAAAACTTGCTGTCAGGGAAAGCGGAATGACATTATCCGTGAACTGGAGATCTTTTCCGGCAATGAGACAGAATCAACTTGTGGCCATAATGGCCACAAGTTAAAGAGCAGGGATGCCCTTATTACGTTTGCCTGCCTCAACAGAGGCAAAGTAAGTTCTGTCCATTTCTATTTTATGGGCAAATTTTTCTTGGCTCAATCCGGTATTATTGGTTCTGAGATCACGAATTCGTTTGCCGAGCTCTTTCTGAATCATCTTACCACCTCCGATATATTATTATAGTAGTAAACGGTGTATGAAACAACGGACTATGAGCAACAATTGGAAATTTAGGGATCCAAATGGACAAAAATGCAAAACAGATATATTTCCACTTGACAAAATGAAGAAATAATGTAAAATGATAAATAGAAAAACGACGAAAGGAGTAAAGCGGTTTGAATATTATGGATGAATTTGATGTTATCGATATCCAGCCAAACCTCAGAATAATTGTTAAGGCACTTGAGAAGGCAGTAGGCTCAGATACCAGAGAATATCTTATTAATAGCAATATGGATACTAACAATGCCATCATACTTCTTAGAGGTGACTTCATCAACACCAACCTAAGAAATCTTTTTGCGGGTAGCGAAGATGTTGAATTGAAGCATTTTAAGAGGTTTGTATGGACAGGGCATCTACTAATTGATAGAAAACATAAAATACTAATTACGATTTCTTCAAAATCTACTCTGCAGCGAGTAAAGAAGGTCAATGGCCGGAAGAATCCTTATTACGTTCAATCTATGTGTCACGTTCTGAATGGAGATCTTGAAGCCCCGTGTAAGCAGATGTCTATTAGTGATATTGAGGGAGTAGAAATCAATCCACCTTTTGCGGAGGAAGTATATGAGGCTGATTTTGAGAGTATTGTGGATGCAGCAGTCAGCCAAGGTGAAGGATATAGACATTGTCTGGTTACTTATGAAGCAGACGGTTTTGAACTCAAAAGTGTTTCAATAATGTTACTTGATAAGGATTTGGACACTGTTCAGGAAATATCGCTCATGGATCTTTTAGAGCCTGACTTTGGAAGCCTTACAGCTCCGATTAGTAAAACTGAGGAAGAACCTTTGAAGAAGGATGCTCATAATCTTGTTAAGGTGAAAGCAGGATTAAAGAGTAAAAAGTCCAATGAGCCTAAAAGAAAGACAGAGATTGCAACAAAATCTGAGGAGGTTGAGAAACAGGCATAAATCAGCCTGTTTCGACAGATTATGAATAATAGGAAATTTAATGGCATACGCCTAAAAGAGGCGTTGCAATTCAGAGGCATGAAAATGACGGAGCTTGCCAGCAAAACGGATATAAGCAAGCAATCATTATCGAATTATGCTAATGAGTCAAATGTGCCTCCGTATGAAAATGTTATAAAGATAGCTAGTGTGTTGGAATTTCCGCCAGATTATTTTATGGTTGAGGATCTTTGCACTACGGCCACAGACAACATATATTTTCGATCACAGGCTGCAGCTACAAAGACTGCCCAAAGAGCACAGGTTGTTAAAATGGAATATGTTGCCAAAATGTATGATTCATTGATAGATTATGTAGATTGGCCGGAACTCAAACTGCCGGCAGTTGAGTTTGAGCAGAATGATGACCTGACTTTTACGGATTCACCAGAGATGTTCAATCAGATAGAGGAACTGGCTGCCCAAGTGCGTCAGCAGTGGCAGCTAGGAACTGGTCCGATTGATAATTTTCAGTATGTTCTTGAATCACATGGGATAATAGTTACAAGTACAAAGTTTGTGGGTACTGAAATAGATGCTTTCAGTCAGAAGGTGAGAATTGGCAAGGGACGACATCAAGGTTATGTGTATATTATTGCGCTTGCGATAGGTGAAAAGCCCATAGAAAGGCTTCGCTTTGATATGGCGCATGAGTTGGGGCATATTTTAATGCATCCATGGTATGAAAGCAATGAAGATTTAGATAAAGACGCATTTAAGGCCCGTGAGAACCAAGCGAATATGTTTGCAAGCGCTTTGTTGCTCCCGAGAAAGGCCTTTACTCGTGATATTATGGCTTATGCTACGGAGGTGGACTATTATCGTCATTTGAAGAAAAAATGGCGTGTATCCATGCAGGCGATGATGTATCGAGCAAGGCAGCTTAATATAATCACTGGGAATCAGTTCTCTTATATGATGCGTCAAGTGTCAAAAAATGGATGGAGAAAAAAAGAACCGGGAGATGTACCTGGTTATTTGAACAGCACAATATTTCAAGCAGCATTGGATTCTTTGTTCGAGGGAGAATATCTTGATTCACATGAGCTTAGGGTGCAGTTTGCAAAAGATGGGATTATACTCTCAGATCATGATTTAACAGATCTTATGGGTCTTAAGGAAGGGACAATCATCCCTGAACCTTCAGAAACTATTAAGTTGGAGCCCGAATCGAAGGTTATACCATTTAATATAAAGAAAGTGACTAAACCCGCTGGGGGAGATAAGTAATCTCAGAGTTTGTTTGTTTTTGTAGAAAACAATGGACATGAGTTTGTTTATATTGATTTCGTTGGATATAGAACGATCAGAAAAAGTTTGTTGCCTGGCCTCCCTGCCAGGCAACATTTAGGGAAAGGGGGCGTCTGAAATGGCAAATGCAAAAATATACGGTATAGCCATGACCATATTAGATGTCATGAAGGCAGTTTTCCCTCAGGATTATCGTGATTTTGTTTTTGCAGGTCTGTTGGATTCGGGTGATGTAGTTGAGATGGTCATATTTGACCTGATCAAAATGACATATGATAGGACCGAAGAAAAGCATTCTATGCGCTATTTCTTTGAGAAGTATGGAATCACTGAGCAGGATCAGATTATGAGATATAGCAGAATCCAGTCATATGTTCAGAAATATAGAAAAAGGGAATATGACTTCCGAACTAAAGAATCTGATTTTGACATTCTTTCCGATATAAGTGCTTTATTGCCTCCGGATATGTCTGATATGAAAACAAAGCTAGATGGATATCAGCTAACGGAAATGAATTTCTTTGAACTGACAACAATTCTGGAGAATGAGTTCACGAAGGCTTTTACAGAACTCAGGCTTATTGATTCAAAGAAGATTCCGAATGCAAGATTTAGGGAAATAATAGCACAGTATGACAATGAAATCCTTCAGATGAACGGACGGTGGGTGAAGTCTGATGAAAACATTGTTTTTTACACGCTGGCTGTCTTTACGCTTGAATGGAAGTACCCGATCAATTTCATTTATTCTATTGTAAAACGTATGGAAGAACTTGGAATATCAGAGTTTCCAGATCAGAAGTCAAGAATGGCTACGTTTTGTGCTGATATAAATTATGTTTCAGCAGAACTGAAGGCAAGAATATCCACCCATAGCAGGATGATAACCGTTCGAGATCTGTAATTCCTGATATGTAAATTATTGACAATTAAAAATATGTATGGTAAAATATGTTAATGCTGCCGAGCGTTCGGTGGGCGGTTAGCCACTATCCACTGATTCTATAATTACGGTGAAAAACCCGAATCATGGACGAAGGGAGGTGGATCGATTTTAATGAGTAACTATGAAATGCTGATGATTGTTTTTACAGTGCAAAACACAGTAATCATGATCCTTCTGGCCTGCATAAACTCACTAAAAAAGTAATCGCCATTTTCTTTAGCCGAGAAAACGATTACTTTTCGAGTAATTGTGGCTAGCCGTTCATCAGCAGCATTTGTTAGTTTCATTATAACCGACCTGCTGGTTTTGTCAAGGTGGAATGTGGTTTTAGGAAGTCTTCCCCCAAAGCAAAACCCCGCTTCGGCGCATCGTCAATCAAGACACATGCCGGAAGCGGGGTTTCCTGTTCTTCGTGTTTCTTATCCTACAACACATACGTTGGCAGCACGTGACTTGCCATTGTTGTGTGGATCTTCTTCAATTTCGAACGTTACTTTCTGACCTTCCTTGAGAGTCTTGAATCCGTCCGCCATGATGGAAGAGAAGTGAACGAATACATCAGCACCACCCTCATCGTTGGAAATGAATCCAAATCCTTTTTGCTCATTGAACCACTTAACAGTACCATTGCACATAGATCTGTACCTCCTTAAAAAATTTCCTTCAGATCTACCGATAAAAAAACCGCAGCGTATGAATCAAAAGTTAAAAATTGATCCATAGGCTACGGTAATCAATCTATAAATTCAGAATACTCTTATAGTATACATTAGCTTCCAGATAAAAGCAATCCCGAAATGAATAAAATCCACCCTTATCTGCGAAGCACGGCGGTCACAACAGCTCCCGCCAGTGAAATTCCAGCCATCAGCAGCAGGCAGGATGTAAGTCCGAACGCATCCATCATGGCGCCCAGCGAGATTCCTGCAAAGGATGCTCCCAGGTATGACCAGCCGTTGACAATACCCACTCCGGTGCCTCCCAGCCGGGTTCCCAGGATATCTCCCGGCAGATTAAAGAGGGGAGCCTGAACTCCCTGGATACAACCTCCTGCAAAGAACAGCAGTGCTCCCAGAATAACGACACCGCCCGGGAGCATCAGGATCCGAAGTCCCCAAAAGTATATAATCAGAAGACCTGCCGTGCTTACGAGAAATCCCATCAGGATAGTCTGCCAGCGGCTTCCGTGAAAGACAGTATCTGAAATGTGGCCCAGTGCGATGGAAAAAAACGCGCCGCCCCAGTGCATGGCCGATGCCGCAATGGTAGCCGCCATCAGAGCCATTCCGAAACCACCCGACTGGCTTCCTGCAAAGAATCCTCCTCCGGCACTTTCAGCAAGGCCGGGAGCATCTACAGAGCACGGCGTAATAAGGATCTTGACGATCCAGTTGACAAGCCCCCAGCGAACAAACTGGCTGCAAATAGTAGCAAGAGCGGTCAGCAGGATGGCCGGATGCTTCATCACATCAGCGTAGTCACGCAGGCATACCGTATCGGAAGCCGGCGTCTTTGCAGAATCCATTACATCTTCAGAAGCCGGGGCCGGATCCTTTACATCCGAAACGCCGCTATGCTCCCACTCCACCGCAAAACCGTACTGCCGGGGTGTGTCCTTTACATAAATACAAAATACCACCGACCACATGAGAAGCAGCAGGGCAGGGAGGAAAAACGCCGCGCGCCAGCTGAGAAACGTAATAGCAAAACCTGCCACCGGATAGATGATGATACCGCCCAGAAAAGCGAAAGCGTCAAACAGACCCATGAACAACCCCCAGCGTTTCTGCGGGATCCAGCGGAAGAGCACGCTGCAGCCCGGAGACCACCCCATAGACAGGGACACCGCATTGATCGCCCAGAAGATAGCAAACGGTTTCATCCCGGAGGAGAGACCGAAGCCGATATTGGCTGCCGTCGCGCCGATGGCTCCAAGAAACATGAGCAGTTTCGGACTGTACCGGTCGCCCAGGTAGCCGGAGAAAAACTGTCCCAGACCGAAGCCCAGTGTAAAGATGGTAAACAAGATCCCGAAGGTGGCGTTGGACAGATCAAAGCTTTGCTGGATCCTGTCGGCAGCCACGCCCAGATTGTTGTTGCATGTAAAATAAAATGTATATAACGTGATCATAACAAAAAACACCCTGAGTTGCACAGGGTGGAATTCGTTTTCTTTCAGGATACGTGAATCCTTGGCAAGCATATCAGTGACCTCCTGTTGATATAAGCGCAGACATTTATTTGATCGCCCGGTATCCCATAAGACCAATGGTTTCGTTTCCGACCTGGCGCTGGAACTGCTTTTCCTTGCCGGTGGTGCTTCCGATCTGTTTCTGATCGTCAATCTCCATACCGCCTTCTAAAAGATCGGCTTTAACATGAGCAAAGGTCATCTTTTCCGGGATGAAATCAGGCTGATCTTCCTGGAAAGTCCGCAGGCTCTTAGGACATTTTCGATAGTCTGCAAAGAGGCCGACGGCACAGCCGGTTTTGCGAATCAGTGGTGTGATCTTATCGTACTGACTCTTGTTGTATGTGAAGATGCAGTTGTTGGACGAAAAATCATCCAGGTACACATCGATAGAGTTTTCGCGCAGTGGCAGCCGGTTCAGATCTCCAGCCAGATACACCGTCTGGCAGTCGAATTCCTTCATGTATTCCTGCAGCTTGCGGATCCGTTTCAACGATGGATCGTTGATGATGAAAATAGCGTCCCGGCTGAACTTCTGGCAGTAACGCGAGAAATAATTGCCGGAAAACGGTCCTCCCATGATGTTGATGCTTCCCTCCATATCCACGTGATCCGTCATCTGGTGGTACATCCACATGTATGTCTTGTCGATCAGTGTGCGGAATTCGTTGCCCAGTTCTTCCGTGACAGCGGACACCAGATCGATGTTTTCAAATGCTTTAAACGGGGTGTCCTCTGCGTAGCCGTCGCACAGGATAACGCCGTCTTTCAGCTCATTCTTGTAGCCGCATTCGCACAGGAATTCTCCGTCACATATTTTATTGTCGCTGATGCTGGCTGATTCCAGTTTGAGGGGTCTGCCGCAGTCCGGGCATGCCAGATAGGGCAGGAATGTAAAGGGAATGCCGTTGGCGCTGTGGTCCAGTTCGTAGTTGATCTGAGAAAAGCTGCGGATCTCTGCTTTCAGCTCTCCGATAGTATCGTGTATTTTTTCTTCTTCTTTTTCTAGTTCTGCCTGTTTCTGCTTCAAAAGACGCGAAAAAATCCCAAGCACGGTTTCATCCCGGAATTTTGTGGTTTTTTCCAGAAAAAAGAGAAGCTCGATTTCTTCCAGCGAAAAGCGAAAGGATTTATATTTCAAAATCTTCTCCATGTCTTCCATGCATGAGGGTGTAAATACATACTGATTGTTTTTCCGTTCCGGTGTCAGCAGGGCACGCTCCACATAGTAGCGCACCGTCGTGATGTTCAGGCCATACTTCTTAGCAAAATCACCGATTTTCATGTTCTACTTTACTCCATATTCCATAAGTTCTGTTCCATACTTTATGCGAAATCCATCCGGCACGGGTGCCGCGGGAAAACCTGCTGTCAGCTGTGGTTTTCGACAAGATTCCGCAAACATCTCTATTATACTAAAAAAGTTAGGGGAGGGCAACACACAATGTTTTTACCTCTTGCGAAATCGTGCAAAATATGGCATTATAATCTATGTATGTTTTTATACACAAATATACACAAATTTCCGGGAGGAGAATTTTACATGGAAAAATTAGGACTGAATGAAATCAGAGAATTATTTTTGAGCTTTTACCAATCTAAGGAGCATTACCGGAGACAGAGTTTTCCGCTGATCCCGCAGAACGATAAAAGTCTTCTTATTATAAATTCAGGTATGGCGCCGCTGAAGCCGTACTTTGCAGGAATCGAAACACCGCCGAGCAAGCGCATGACCACCTGCCAGAAGTGCATTCGTACCGGCGATATCGAAAACGTAGGATATACTTCCAGACACGGTACATTCTTCGAAATGCTGGGAAGCTTTTCTTTCGGAGATTACTTTAAGAAAGAATCCCTGACCTGGGGCTGGGAATTCATTACGAAAGTACTGAAAATGCCGACGGACAGACTCTGGGCTACCGTATATGAAAACGATGACGACGCTTATGCCATCTGGCGCGATGTTATCGGCATGCCTGAAGAGAGGATCGTGCGTCTGGGCAAGGATGATAACTTCTGGGAGATCGGGACTGGTCCATGCGGTCCGTGCTCTGAAATCTATTTTGACCGCGGCGAGAAATACGGCTGCGATAACCCGGACTGCAAGCCGGGATGTGACTGCGACCGTTACGTTGAGTTCTGGAACCATGTGTTCACACAGTTCAGCCGCGACGATGAAGGAAACTACAGCGATCTGGCTCATCCTAACATCGATACAGGTATGGGGATCGAACGTCTGGCGTGCATCATGCAGGGTGTAGAATCCATTTTTGACGTAGATACTATCAAATATATCCTGGATGCAGTAGTGGCTAAATCCGGAGTTGAATATAAGGACGGGGAAGCAGAAACGGACATTTCCATCCGTATTATCACGGATCATCTGCGCTCCATGACGTTTATGATCGGCGATTCTATTCTGCCGGGTAACGAAGGCAGAGAATATGTACTGCGCCGTCTCATCAGACGTGCAGCGCGTCACGGCCGGATCCTGGGCATCGAAGGACCGTTCCTGGCGGAACTTTCCGAAAAGGTGATCGAAACTTCCGGCGATGCGTATCCGGAGCTGAAACAGCGCCGCGATATGATCAAAAAAGTCATCGCTGTCGAAGAAGAAAAATTCGCATCCACCATCGATCAGGGCATGAAGATCATCAATTCCTACATGGACGAACTGAAAGCAGAAGGAAGCAAAACGCTTGACGGCGAAAAGGCGTTCAAGCTGCACGATACCTACGGTTTCCCGATCGACCTGACACGGGAGATCCTGGAAGAGTCCGGTTATGAGATCGATCTGGACGGCTTCGAAAAGGCTATGGAAGAACAGAAAAAGCGTTCCCAGGCGGAACAGGAAATGGATGATGCAGGTTGGGATGAAGTAAATGCAGAGCTTTCCGTGGAAGGCGAGACAAACTTCACCGGATACGAAACGTTGTTTGATACAGGCCTCATCAAAGCGATCATTGGCACAGAAGGCAATGCAGATGCAGCAGGCGAGGGCGAGACATGCCGCGTGATCCTAGATGAAACACCGTTCTACGCAGAAAGCGGTGGTCAGGCTGCTGACGCCGGTGTGATCCGGACTGCTGACGGTGAAGCTGAGATCATCGACGTGACCAAGACAAATAATGTATTCATCCATAAAGTAAAAGTGACCAGCGGCACCCTGAAAACAGGAGAAAAAGCAGAGTGTCAGGTGCTGATCCCGCGCAGAAACAAGACTGCTGCCAACCATACAGCGACCCATTTGCTGCACAAGGCTTTGCAGGAAACGCTGGGCGAACACGTAAAGCAGGCAGGATCCTCTGTGACGGAAGACGGTCTGCGGTTCGACTTCAACCATTTCCAGGCTATGACGCCGGAAGAGATCGCAGCGGTAGAAGCGCGCGTCAATGAGCAGATCAGCATGTTCATCGATGTGACGACGGAAGTCAAATCCATTGAAGACGCTTCGAAGGAAGGCGCTACAGCTCTCTTCGGAGAAAAATACGGCGATGAAGTAAGAGTGGTTTCCATCGGAGATTACAGCAAAGAATTCTGCGGCGGTACTCATGTTAAAAACTCAGGACAGATCGGTGCATTCCATATCCTCAGCGAGGCAGGCGTTGCTTCCGGCGTGCGGAGAATTGAAGCTGTGACCGGTCAGGGCGTGCTGAACAAATACACAGAAGATGAGGCTCTTATCGCTGATGCTGCACATGCATTGAAGGCGAAGAAGGATACGCTGATCGACCGCAGCGCATCGCTGATGGATGAGGTCAAGGCTCTGAAAAAAGAGATCGAAGAAATGAAAAAGGCTGAAATCAGCAAAGGCTCCGGAAGTCTGCTGGAAGAAGCAAAGGATGTGAACGGCATCAAGCTGATCGCTAAGGAGTTCGCAGATTACAGCATCAACGATCTTCGCGGACTTTCTGACCAGATCAAAGCTGACAACAAGGGCGTGGCTATGGTATTCGCAGCAGTTTCCGGCGGCAAGGTGACTTTCCTGGTTTCCCTGACGGACGATCTGGTAGAGCAGGGACTTCACGCCGGAAAGATGATCAAGGAAGTTGCAGCAGCTGCTGGCGGCGGTGGCGGCGGCAAGGCTGACATGGCACAGGCAGGTGCAAAGGATCCGTCTAAGGTTTCAGCGGCGTTTGCCAAGGCCGAAGAGCTGATTCAGGGCTAGTTCATGTGATAGTTTTGTGGAGTTCCATGATTTGTTATTGTCAGCATACCGGTAAAAATGATATAATCTTTATATAGTTAGTAGGATGGAGGTAACGTAATGGACAGACAGACCAGAATGTATGATAACTTCGACAGGGTAGAACAGAGAACCATCGAAGAGATTTTAAATATAGTGTACGATGCTCTGGAAGAGAGAGGATACAATGCGATCGATCAGATGGTAGGATATATTTTATCCGGAGATCCATCTTACATAACAAGCCATAATAATGCAAGAAACATTATGGGTCGGATCGAACGCGATGATCTCGTAGAGGAACTGATTCGCGCGTATCTCAATAAGTAGAACGTATACAAGCTGGCGTAACAGCTGAACATTTAAGAAACAGCCCCGCGGCAATCGCGGGGTTTTATTATGCAGGAGTGGAGTTTCAGTCAGTTTACTGGCTAGATAGCATGAATACTGACTGAAATCGATCGAATGATAGAAAGGATACTGATATATGAAGAAATTAGCATTGGACGTAGGAGATAAGACCATCGGCGTCGCTGTCAGCGATGCGCTGAATATTACAGCCCAGGGCGTGACTACCATCGAAAGGGTAGGGATCCGCAAGGACGCCGGGAAAGTGATGGACTACATCAAAGAATTCGACTGCGATACCGTTGTGATCGGTCTGCCGAAGAAGCTGGACGGAACTGACAGCCCCCAGACAGAAAAGGTCTATGAATTCAAGACTATGCTGGAAAACAAGATGCGCAGCAGCGGGATGGGAAATGTAAATCTGACGTATTACGATGAACGCCTTACCACCGTTATGGCGGAGAAAGTCCTCATCGAAGCTGATGTGAGTCGCCGCGGCAGAAAAAAAGTCATCGATAAACAGGCTGCCGTGATCATCCTGCAGGGGTATCTGGACTCGCTTAAATAATTAAAAATTGTGAGACAAATCTCTTTTCCATTATTTTTTAGTATGATATAATTGTAGCGTAATCATTTTATCAAAAGAGGATAAGAGAGGAGAACAAAATGAAACATTTAAAGAAAATCTCTGTACTTGCAGCAGTTCTGGTAATGGTCTCCATGATCCTGGCATCCTGCGGCGGTGGTGGACTGAAAGGCGATCCTGCAGTAGGAACCTGGGAAATGACTGAAGTGGAATATGCTGGACAGACACTGTCTGCAGATGATCTGAAATCTACAGGACAGATGGACGAAATGCCGAAGCTGACAATCAAGGAAGACGGAACCTGCACATTCGCCTTCATGGATGAAGATGGGGAAGGTACTGTTTCCGCTGGAGAAGACGGCCAGTATGATATCCAGGATGATTCCGATCAGATTTTAACCTTTGAGATCAAGGATGGAAAGCTTCGTCTGGATTATTCTGAAATGAGTATGGTCATGATTTTCGAACAGAGCAAATAAACAAGTAGAAAGACAGGGACGTTATGAAGATGTTCCTGTCTTTTGTTATACATTATGATCACACGCTATAAAAGAAAGGAAGAAGAACATGAAAAAAGTCATCACATTAGTGGCAGCGATCATGCTGCTGGTAACAAGCTCGCTGGCTCTGGCCGGCTGCGGAGGCACCAAGACACTGGAAGAGTATGTTAACAGTGATTCTGATGTACAGCAGGAGCTGTCTGATCTGGAAAGCTCCTTAGGGAATGGCGGATCCATAACCGTGAAAGAAAACAATATCGAACTGATTTACAAATATGATCAGACGTTCGATGAAGCTACAGCAACAGCTATGAAACCACAGTTGGAACAGGCCATGAACAGCATGGAATCCCAATTCCAGGGCATGATCGATGATCTGAAGGAAGACTCCGGTATCGATGATGTAAGCATGACCATCGTATATCAGGATGCTAATGGTACGGAACTATACAGCAATACGTATCAGTAAAGGCATAGGGAAGAAATGCAACTATTCCTATAATCATAATTATGGGAATAGTTAGCTGCATTTTTCTCAAACCAGCGTGAATTGCCTGGAATCCTTGCGAATCAATGGTTCTCGGCAATACTTTATCATTTATATCTTATATATTAAAACACTGAACATTCTCCGGCGGTTTGCCGTTTCCGGAGTTGCTCAGTGTTTTTTATTGGAACTATTTAAAGTATTGCGGACAAAGTGAAACCTATAAGTCTTCCGGTATCGCCAGTGTCATGCCTGGATGCAGATCTGAGGCTTCGATATCGTTGATCTGGCAAATCTCATAGACTGCCTTACGGGTATCAGTGCTTTCATCTTTATAAGTGTTAGCGATCGTCCAAAGTGTATCACCAGATGATACCTGTACCTCTGTATAAGTCTGTTTCGTCAGAGCCACGGATGTGTTGAGTCCTGTCAGTGCAGTGAATCCAGCCACGCACAGTCCGATCATGATGATCATGGATGTAATAAAACGGAACTTGGATGTGATCCGGTATTTTTTTCTCTTCCTGCCGGTGTTCTGGTGAGATCCTGTGTTCTTCGGAATATAGTAATTGGTTTCGTAAGTGCTGTATGCGTTCATATTACTGCCCTCTCTTCCCCATCTTCTTCGTAAACGTTTGTTCGTTTTGTTGAGAACAGTATAACAGAATGTTTGTTCGCTGTCAACAGCTTTCATAAACATTTGTTCGCAATATTTCTTTTCGTACTGAGCAGTCACCAGTCCCCTGCCCTTACATCAGTTTCGTTTCCTCCAGTTTCTCCGAGAATGCCTCGTTAAGACGAATCACCGGTTTTCGAAGCAGCAGCCCCAGGATCAGCGACAAGATCATGAAGATCCCCAGCTTCGCCAGATCCAGCCAGTAATCCATCCCATAGAGACCGCCGACTGCTTCTCTAAGTGCTGCCATGCTATGAGTAAACGGCAGCATCGGATACACGATTTGGAAGAACCTTGGTGCAACTTCGATCGGGAACGTTCCGCCTGTTCCTGCCACTTGCATTACCAGAAGTACCACACTGATAGCCTTGCCGATATCACCGAAAGATACGGTCAAGGTGTAGATGATATTGACGTACACGATACTGCTGAACCAGCACGCCAGCATAAACAAAAACGGATGTTCGCACTGGATCCCCAGATAGAACAGATCTCCAAGCGCGATCAGTGTACTTTGCAGCAGTCCAACGATAAGGAAACTGATATATCGTCCCAGGTACAATTGACGTGATTTTACACGTGTCAGTCCGCGAAGGCAGTTTTCTGATACCGTTACTTTCATCATAGCCACCAGAATGATCCCGCCGATCCAGATGGCCAGCGTGGAATAAAACGGAGCCATGGATGATCCATAGTTTTTGATCTTATAAACAGCGTGGGTCTTGAGAGATACCGGTGCTGCCAGAAAATCGCTGATTTCATCCTTGTTTTCGGCCACCAGTTCTTCCAGCTGGCTGAAATCGTGGTTCTGCTGCATCTCTTTGAGTCGTCCGGAGATAGACGAAACCTGTCCGGATGCCTGATTCAGAAGGTTGGCAGAACCGCTCAGTGATTTCTGCAAAGATGCCAGATCGGCCGCTGCCGATCCGGTCAGTTTCGCGATGTCCGAGGCACTGTTTCCCAGGCTCTTCTGGAGATCTGAAAGGCTGTCTGTCGTGGTTTTCAGCGATCCTGCAAGATCTTTAAGAGTGTCCTTAAGGTTTTCTTCATAGCTTCCCTGGACTTCATCGATACTGCTTTGGCTTGTCTCGATCAGCTTCTGCAGCTCATTCTTTGCAGACTGGCTCAAAGAAGAACTCTTGCGCAGAGACTTTGCAGAAGTCTTAAGGCTGTCCTGAAGCTCCTCCTGCGCGGCAATACAGCTATCCAGCCGTGCGAGCACCGGCGCGGTCTTTGCAGAAAGTTCCGGGCGAGCCTGATCCAGGGCTTCAATGGAACCTCTCAGCTTCTTGTATTTTGTGACCAGATCGCCTGTCTGTCCTGCCATGGTATCCAGGGTGGCGGCTGATTCTTTGGACTTTGTGCCATGGTTTGCGAAGGCTGTATCCACGGTGGATGCCATCTGCTTATAATAGCTCTTGCTTCCCGTCAGCGCTTTGTTGATCTCATCGGTAGTTCCGGTAATGGTATCCCGGATATCCGTCAGGGATTTTTTGATTTCTTCCAGTGTCTTGTTGTTCTGTTTCGAAAGCTCCTGTGTCTGATCCAGCACATCCGTCGTAGATGCCAGCAGATCGTGAGTCGAGCCTGTCAGCGTCGCGAAGGAATCCAGCGTGCCTGCCGAAAGAGACAGGTCGGAGGAGATCTGATCCAAATTGCTTATCAGGTTGGAAGCAATAGAGTCCGCACCGTTTTCCTGAGCCATATTGGACACCGACTGCATTACCGTCATAAGGGAATCCGACAGAGTTTCGATGAACACTTTATTGATCTGTTTCTGTATAGCAGAAGCCCCCTTGTCCGTCACCTTCGGAGCGATAGCGTTTTCCTTGGCGTTGGAATAGTAGAAGATCTGCGGCTTTTCGATATCCTCGGAGAATATGCTCATCATATCGCGACTGAAGTCCTTAGGAATGACGATAGCCGCATAGTAATCGCCTGATCTGACACCATGGACCGCCTTGTCTTTCGTGGTGAAGATCCATTCCATCTGGGTGTTTCCACGCATCATGGAGAGCACCTGATCGCCTACGTTGATCTCAATGGGGATCAGCTGACCGTCATACCCTTCGTCCACACTGGCCACAGCTACTTTCAGGTTGCCTGTATTCTTATAAGGATCCCAGCTGGCCGCGATGTTGAACCATGCGTAGAGGCATGGAACCACTGTGATCCCAACGATAGCGATAATGGCGATAACGTTGGTGCGGATCCGCAGAGCATCCCGTTTGAAGATTTCCCATATGTTTCTCATCGTTCCTTCTCCTCCTTGATGCTCTTGGTCAGATCCTCAACAGTCATGCCGTTGATCTCCAGCTGACGATGCATTTTATCATGGATGTATTCCACGCAGATCAGATAGCCGCAGATGACGATCAGCGAAACGATCCACAGAACCAGGAACACCAGACGTGATTCCAGGCTGAACATCAGGATCAGCAGCAGCAGCGGGATCACGATCATGCAGATAAATCCCCAGCGGATCAGCTTCGGATAATACCGTTCAAACTGAACGGATTTTTCAAGCAGCTGCACCTTGCTTTCTTCATGCTGCAAAAGTGCTTTCAGCACAGCATAAAATTTTCGGTTCGGTTCCGGAGAAACAGGGACTTCTCCCAGCATAAGCTCCGACTTTTCCAGATGGCGGTCGAACATATGATTCAGGTTCATGATCAGCGGCCGGATCACCAGACCGGTGAAAAATGACAGCGCCACGAAAACAAGCAGGTAAAGCAGATCCTTTACGAACAGATTTCCGTAGAATCCTGCGATAGCTTCCCGCATGGCGTCGATACCGTAGCTGAACGGGAACAACGGATATAGTTTCTGGAAGAATTCCGGCATCATTTCGATGGGATATGTACCGGAAGACCCGGGGATCTGAAGGATGATCAGCAGTACGGCCACCGCTTTACCGATATGCTTGAAGGTGATGGCCAGCGCATATATGATATTGACGTATACGAAGCTGCAGTAGATCCCTTCCAGCACGAACAGCAGCGGGTGAGCGCACTGCACGCCCAGAAGCAGCAGATCTCCCAGACATATGATGAGTCCCTGGATCGCACCGGCCGCCATAAACAGCAGCCAGCGTCCGAAGTAGGCACGCGTCGGATCCAGCCGTTTGCGTGAGATCCCTGCCGGATCTACCTCCTGCTTCAGGATCGACACTAAAATCAGCCCTCCTACCCAGAGAGCAAGGTTGGTATAAAACGGTGTCATGCCGGTTCCATAATTGTCTACGTTATAAACGACCTTGGATTCCAGGGAAACAGGAGAGGCCATAAAATCGGCTATACGATCCGAATCTATCCCTTCCAGAGTCAGCAGATCCTGATAAGTCTCAGAACTGTGGAGCGCATTTAAATCTGTCTGGATCTGTTCAAGACTTTCGTCCACACGGACAAGGGACTGACCGGTCTGTTCCAGCTGTTTCACACTGGCGGAAAGCCCTGCATCCAGCTGCTTCAGGATGGTTCTCCCCTGTTCTGTCAGTGGTTCTATGCCGGAAAGCGCCGTAGAAAGACTTCCGTTGACACTGGCCAGATCGTCAAGTACACGGTACAGTTTCGGGATCAGATCTTCCAGCAGTTTCTGTTTCACGTCTTGCAGAGAATCCTGACTTTTAGCAGAAAGATCTCCCAGATCCGAACGGGCGTCCGCTGCTGAAGTGACCGCTCCATCGATGGTCTTTTTCCCGGATTTCAAAGAGTTCAGCAGGTCTGTATAGCTCTGGGTCTGACCTTTGATGTCGCTGATCTGCTGTGAGAGATCGCTGCCTCCGCCTGTACTGCTTTGCAGAGCGTCCAGGCTCTGGATCAGCTTCTGATTCTTCTGCTGCAGCTTTTCTGCGGCGGCGATGTTGTCATCCAGGGCGGCAGATACCTGGGATCCTGTGGTCTCAAGCGCACCCAGGCGATTTCCCGAAGTGACGGAAAAATTGGTCAGCGCAGCTTCACTGCCTGAAAGACCTCCGGTCAAAGCCCCGCTGAAATCCTGCAGACCGTCGCGTGCCTGCTGAAACAGTTTCTGCGTATTGGAGAAGGCGTCAGATGCCCCCTTTGCAGCAGAATCCACATCGTCCAGCGAAGCGATCGCATCCTGCAGCACCGGTTTGGAGCCAGCTACCGTTTTCTTGAAACTGTCGATGGTTTTCTGATAATCCGCCAGGTTGTTTCGCACGTTTTGAATGGTGTTCATCAGATCTGCATCTGCGGAATTGAGATCCGCCGACATCTGGTTGGCCGCCTTCTGGATCAGCTTGGAAATGGCCTCAGAAGCAACTGCTGAGAAGGTATCGTTGATCTCCTGCTGTATGGTGGTGGCGCCTGTATCGGTGATCTTAGGTGCGATAGCGTTTTTCTTTTCGTTGATATAATAATCCAGCTTAGGGTCTTTGATTTCGCCGGAAAGAACGCTCAAAAGCGAATTGCTGAAATCATCGGGGATGACGATGGCAGCGTAGTATTTACCGGAGCGTACTCCTTCCTTCGCTTTCTTTTCATCGACAAAAACCCAGCCAAGCTGGTCGTTTTTCTTAAGGCTCTGCACGATGGTGTCCCCTGCATTCAGGGAAATTATGTCAGAGCTCGCGCCTCTGTCGCAGTTGGCGATGGCGACCTTGATCCCTGCTGTATTGCCGTACGGATCCATATTGGCCGCAATATTGAACCAGGCATACAAAGACGGCAGGAGACAGACTCCCACCATGACCAGTGCCGCCGCACGATTGCGCGACAGCCGTTTCAAATCGCGTAAAAAGATCCGAAATACTGTTTTCATTCACTTCCTCCTGCTGTGTTTTATGCTACATCATTCGGGTCAAAAAAACCTCCTTGCGTCTCGCTGCAAAGAGGTCTTCTGTTGTCTTGCTCTTACATTTTCATCAGCTTGTCGTATCCCTTATTCAGCAATCCGGTGAACTGTTTGCGGAATATTACGCAGAGAACGCATAACACGACTGCGACGCCTGCGATGATCCCTGCGCTGACGTATCCTCCCGTCCCGATCTGGCGACCAATCAGAAGGCTTCCCATCATACCAGGGGAACGCCCGATCAGCGATACTATAAGGAACGGTTTCAGCTTGATTTCTGAAAGCCCGGCTACATAGTTACAGAGATCTTTTGGCACGCCCGGGATCAGGAAAATGAAGAATACGATGATGACTGCTTTCTTGCTGTTTAAATGAACCAGCCATTTTTTTATCTTTTCTTCACCAAAGATCAGATGCATCGCATCATGTCCGAGAATACGTGCGATATAATAAGTCAGGACGGATCCTATCAGTGCTCCGATCAGGGAGTACAGGTATCCCAGCCAGAATCCCCACATGTATCCTGCCGTGAACTGAAGCCACTGTCCCGGAATAACGCAGATGACGATCTGCATCACCTGAGCCAGGATATAAAACAGGACGCTCTGGGCTTTATACTGGGCAAAAAGTGCTCTCACGTTCTCCATACTGGAAAAGCTGTGAATGAGATCTTTTTGAAAAAAGTAAAGGTACAGTGGGATTCCAACGATGATCACCAAAAAAAGGATCAACTTAAAAATCGCAGAAAAAACCTTGAATTTTTTTCGCAGTTCTGCTTTGCGTTCACTGTCCATATGTCACACATCTCCTTGTCCGATATCTGACTGCGGGATTCCGTTCCGTTCCATCGTTTCTCGTATCAAATATCCAATATTCCTTTTTCTTTTAACGCCTGCATTGCTTTGATCACACCGAACTTCGAATGTTCATAAGTCAGACCGCCCTGGAAGTACACGATATACGGCTCCCTGATCGGTCCGTCTGCAGAAAGTTCAATAGAAGATCCCTGCACAAAAGCTCCTGCCGCCATGATGACCTGGTCTTCATATCCAGGCATATCCCACGGCAGTGGAGTGACCTGTGAATCCACCGGTGCAGCTGCCTGGATGCCCTGGCAGAATGCGACCATTGCTTCCGGACTGCCCAGCTTGACAGCCTGTATGATATCGCTGCGAAGCTCCTCCGGTCCCGGGCATACGTCATAGCCGAGAAGCTCAAAGGCTTTACCGCAGAGAACTGCGCCCTTCAGCGCTCCGTTGACTGTCTTCGGGGCGATGAACAATCCCTGCAGGATCGAACGTGTCTGTCCAAATGTCAGTCCACACTCTCCGCCGATCCCAGGAGAAGTCATCCGGTAGGAGACTTTGTCGATGAGATCCTGTCTGCCGGCAATGTAACCGCCGGTCAAAGCCAGACCGCCTCCCGGATTCTTGATCAGGGAACCTGCCATGACGTCGATCCCTGCATCAGTAGGCTCCTGGATATGGAGAAATTCTCCATAGCAGTTGTCCGCCATGCAGATGATGTTCGGATCGATGTTCTTAACAAATGCAGTACATTCTCTGATTTCCTCAATGGAAATCGCTTTGCGCCATGCGTATCCGGTCGCGCGCTGCAGGCAGACCATGCGGGTCGCCGGGCCGATGGCCCTTTGCAGTGCATCGTAATCGATGCTGCCTTCCGGCGTCAGCTCCACCTGCTTATAAGAGATCCCGTATTCCTTCAGCGAGCCCTTGCCTTCTCCGCGAAGACCGATGACTTCCTCCAGCGTATCGTAAGGACCGCCGGTACAGTAGATCATTTCATCTCCCGGACGAAGGATCCCCATGAGAGTCAGGGTCAGTGCGTGAGTTCCGTTTACGATGGTGGGACGGACAAGAGCGGCTTCCGTATGGAAGATATCAGCGTAGACACGTTCTACCGCATCGCGTCCCGGATCATCGTAGCCGTATCCGGTATTCCATGAAAAGTGCATATCCCGGATGTTGTTGCGCTGAAAAGCTTCCAGGACCTTGTACTGATTATATGCCATAGTGTCATCCAGCTGTGAAAAGTGGGACGACACCTGTTTTTCGCTTTCGTCGATAAGATCCAGAATGGACTCTGCAATGCCGAATTCATCTCTCAGTAATTTATATGTGTTGTTCTTCATTCGATTATTCCTCGTTGTCTAAAATGGTAGTTTCTTTATCCTGGCTGTCATCTTTCTTTGTATTTTTATCGATCGCCTCTGTATACATCAGCAGCGCATCCGTCAGATAATTGTCCGGATGGAAGATACTGATTACTATATCACCCTTATTTGTTGTGTCTGTGTTCTTAATAAGGTATTTATCTAATTTTTTCTGTACATCCTTCGAAACGCCCTCAAGATAGGACTTGTCGCTGGAATCGATCGGATCCTGCCATCTTAATACAGGATAGCCATCATTGCCGTAAAGTCCGGAGGCATCCTTCATAAAGGAGATGCTCAGAGCGGACGACATGCCGCTTAATGTGCTTCCTGAAACGCCTGCAGCGCACTTCTGGATGTCGGCACCGCCCAGGCCCTTGTTATCGCCGATGCCGACACTGATGTTATCGTTGAGATAGAAATTGTTCTGGATGTTCTCTTCTGTAAGATCCCGCTTATCTGCGATAAATCTGCCGATCACACCGCCGCTGACATCCGCGTCCTTGATGGCGCCCGCACTGTAACAGTTGGAGATGATCACGCCTTTGCTTCCTGCGATACCTGCAACACCGCCTGCCCATGCCTTGGTCAGAGCCTTTTCCCTCTTGATTTTTTTGATGGTGATGTTACCGGTGCTGTAGCTGCTTGTCAGGGTGGAACCATCCGCATTCATGTATCCTACTACACCGCCGGTCGCCTCTGCCGCCGACTTGATATTCCCTGTATTGTAACATTCTGAAACGACCGCTGCCGCGGCTACAGAACGGCCTGCGATCCCGCCGGTACCGAAGGTAGCTACGCCGCGGACGGAAGAAGAAACATTCCCTTCATTCCCGCATTTTTTCACGGTCCCGCCCCAGTTTTCGCCGACTACGCCGCCGACTTTATATGTCCCGGAAACATTTCCGCGATTGACGCAGTTTTCGATTTTACCGCCGTTGCTGCTGCCGACGATGCCGCCTGTCTTCTTGCCTGCGTTGATATCCATAGCAGCACTGCATCCCGTTACCGAGGCTGACGGATCCAGACTGCCTGCAACACCGCCGCATTCTCCGCCGGTGGATTCGATGCTGCCGCTCAGGTTAAGATCTTTTACTTCTCCCTTGAGATAGCCGAAGAATCCTATGGAATCCGCGTTGTTTTTGATGATCACGTTACTGATGGTATGACCGTTGCCATCAAAAGAGCCTGCGAAACAGATGCTCTCGCTCATTCCGATCGGGGTCCACTCACCAGTCAGCTTGATATCCTTCGTCAGCTTGAATGTCACGCCTTCAAAGGTTTCTGTCCTGGTCGGCTTCCACCTGGAAGCCTGTTCTTCATTTACAAGACTCGCCAGTCCCATAAGCTGCTCTTCTGAAGTGATCTGATACTGTTTCTTAGGATTTTTATAGTCAAACCAGGAAGTATCCGGAGTTCCTTTCAGGACGGATTTCTTTTGATCCAGGCGATCCGTTCCATTCTGGTCAGAATCATCTCCTGCTTCTTCAAAAACCGATTCCACCCTGCTCTTCCCTTTCTTCATGCTGTCGTCCGTTTTCGCAGCAAAAGCGAAGGAAGCCCCGAAGGTTCCTATTATGAATATGATCAATACAGATATGACGGTTATTCGTTTCATTCCGTTTTGTTCCTTTCTGTGCCTTCTTTTCTCTCTAATTCCCATTCCATGTCCTTGACCAGTTCGCGTTTCACGTTCATCTTGTGAGCCGCATAAAGCTGGGTCGTAGTCACCTGTTCGTGATCCATGAGCGCCTGCACATCGTAGATGGAATTGCCCCGCCCGATAAGACTGGTGGCCGCCGTGGCACGCAGTTTATGGGGACTGTATCCGGCTTTCCGCGAAGTTGCAAGCCCGATGGAAGTGTATTTCTTCACCAGTTCCCGATAGGCACGTTTGATCTCTTCGTCACTGGCGGAT
>ERZ857998.356-NODE-356-length-67962-cov-9.144889_pt1 | contig 67962 bp, 54 predicted proteins | sample MGYA00519954_ERZ857998 | MGnify/ENA primary metagenome ERZ857998 (study PRJEB31778, sample SAMEA3449424) | human gut metagenome | biome: human gut; feature: human-associated habitat; material: faeces | place: United Kingdom | collected 2010/2012 ...
AGCGAAAAAGCGGCGCGCAGCATAGGGCGTGCGCAGCAGGAGGCGGCAAGAGCAACGCGAAGCAAGGGGCGCAAGAGCGGCGCGCAGCATGGGGCAAAAAAGCGGCGCGCAGCATGGGGCAAAAAAGCGGCGCGCGGCATGGGGACAGCAGGACCAACGCGCGGCATGGGAGCGGCAAGAGCGGCGCGCGGGATAATTTTTCTTGATTTTTAACGCAAAAAACACTTGACTATACGGTTACCGTATACTTTATGATAGATACAGGATGAGGTTCACGACCGGATTCCACGATGCAAAATCCGGCAAAATCCACACGAACTATACTGACACTCAGTGACTGCGTGAGCCGATTAAGGAGTTGATTTTTATGACATTACAAGCAAAACAAAGCATCAAAAGCAGGTTCATCCAATACATCCTGCCATCTGTGGCAGCGATGTGGGTTTATACCATTTACACGATGGCAGACGGTATTTTCGTTGCCAGAGGGGTCGGAGAACAGGCGCTGGCCGCGGTCAACCTCTGTATGCCGATGATCAACGGCGCTTTTTCGATGGGCATCCTCTTTGCCGTCGGCGCGAGCACCAAAGCCTCCATTCATAAGGGACGCGGCGATACGCAGGAATCCAATCGCGTATTTACGCTGGGCGCGATGACCGTCGCGAGCATCGGTCTTTTGGCCACCCTGTTCGTACTTCTGCTGCTCCCTCAGCTCGCCCGACTTTTGGGCGCTGACGCGCATACACTGCCGTACGTAAAAGGCTACCTGGGCATTATCGGGCTCTTCCTGCCTTTTTACATGACTTCCTACTATTTAGAAGTGCTTGTAAAAGCAGATGGCTTCCCGAAACTTGCCATCAAGACCAGTATCGCGGGCGCGATGACGAACATCGTCCTCGACGCGATCTTTGTGCTGGTCTTTCACTGGGGCATCGAAGGCGCCGCGGTGGCAACCGGACTTTCACAGGCGATGACCTTCAGCATTTATCTGCGCCACTTTCTCGCGCGCAGGCCTTCACGCAAGGCGGCCGCCTCTGCCGCAAAGAGCAGCGGAGAAGCCGACGGGAATGCTGCCGTTCCTGCTGCAGTCAACACCGGCTTCACCTTTGTCCATGTCCGCTGGCAGCCGCAGGCGGTATTCCGTTTCGCGAAGCTGGGACTTGCGGACTGCGTAACCGAGCTCTCCATCGGGCTTTGCATCTTCGTCTTTAACCGCACACTGCTCGCGGTTTCCGGCAGCGACGGCGTGGTCATCTATACGGTGATCTCCTATTTCGCGCAGCTTGTGCTGATGACGATGATGGGGATCAATCAAGGTTCTCAGCCGCTGATCAGTTATTATTACGGCCGAGGAAAATCCGACTTTTGCAGCTATATTTTCCGTCTGGCGCTGTGCTGTGCCGGTGTTTGCGCGATTGTCGCGTTTGTGATCGGATTTTTATGTCCGGCGCCGATCGTCAACATTTATATCGACCACGAAACCAGTCCGGATCTCTTCGCGCGCGGCATTCGTGCCTTTCGTCTTTACGCGCCGGCCTTCCTGCCGCTGGGTATCGTCATCCCGATGATGGGCTACTTTACCTCGTTAGAGCTGCCGAAGCAGGCGATGAGCATTTCTCTGGGACGCGGTATGCTGTTCGCGATCTGCGCGCTTCTGCTGCTAGCCTTCCTGTTCGGTGAATCTGGTATTTGGATTTCGGCGGTGGTTTCCGAAACCTGCACACTGACACTGGCTCTGCTGCTGTACCGCCGCTCCATCCAGAACATTTGTGGCAATGCACGCAGCTGAAGCTGGCTGCGTGCCGCGCGAAAGACCTGCTTTCCTAAGCTCGGACAGCAGGTTTTTTGTATGGAGCGAACGCTTGCATCGATTCGGTGCATGAACTTTTTCATTTTGCACACTGAAAAAATGTTCTGAGTTCTGTACGTTTTTCTTGCGTTTTACAAAAAAATCCGCTATAATATTTTCATTGGCGCGTTTCCTCGTGAGAGACGCGCATGTGTCATAAACGGGAAAGCCCGCTGTCGGAACACAGATTGCCACAGCTGACTTTCTACTATATGCTAGATGAACTTTGCAGGAAAAGGCAATGCCTACCGAAGGAGTAAAACTCTCAGGTTCCGCGTGTCCGGTCGTTCAGACGGCTGCCACGCCCGCGGTGAGGACTGTAAAGGGATAGCGTTCTGGAGACGCCCATTGAGTTGGGGGCCGAAGGTGCAAGGCGAAAGCCAATCTCTCAGGCAAAAGGACAGAATTCCAAGATTTCGAATCTTCGCGCGGACAAATCGTGTCGAAATTCGAGGAACAAAAAAAGGAAACTTTCTTTTTCACTTTATTGAGCAGATTGAAGTTGGCAATGCATTTGAGGCAGTCTCGCAGGAGGCTGCCTTTTGTCTTTTCGCGTTGCTGCCACGCTGCATCGCCGGCAGTCGTGGGACTCGCGAGAGGCTGCCTTTTGCCTTTTCGCGCCGCCTTTACGTTCCGCGAGCCAAACGACACGTGAGGCACTGAACGGCAAACGACGGTGCGCGGCTTCCGGATAAACCGCGCGAAACGCTTAGCGAAAGCCACGCGCGCGAAGTCATCGACGCATATCGCCGCGGCACTCATGCCGCAGTACGGAATTATTTCCAATCAAATACAAGAGGAAAGGAAACCAAAACATGCAAGCACTCTATAACTTTGTTGCAGGCACACTGAACACTGTGGCCTGGATCTACATTCTCCTGCCATGTGTATTCGTCGGCGGCCTGTACTACACCATCGGCTCCGGCGGCGTACAATTCCGTCGTTTCGGCTATGCCATGAAGAACACGTTCGGCAAAATTTTTACAAAATCAGACGCGGGTGAAGGTGAGGTTACCCCGTTGCAGGCTGTTACCACCGCGCTGGCAGGCACCGTCGGCACCGGAAACATCGTCGGAACCTCTCAAGCTATCGCGCTCGGCGGCTACGGCGCCATCTTTTGGCTCTGGCTGGCCGCTCTGCTCGGCATGGTCATCAAATACGCGGAGGTCACCCTCTCGATTCGTTTTCGTGAAAAGGACGCAAAAGGCGATTGGGTCGGCGGTCCGATGTACTACATCAAAAACGGCCTGGGTCAGAAATGGTCCTGGCTGGCAGTCCTTTTTTGCAGCTTCGCCATTCTTGCTTCCTTCGGTATCGGCAATATGTCGCAGGCCAATTCTATTAACGGCTCCATCAAGGGTGCTGTAACTGCCTTCGCGCCAAACTTCGCGGAAGTCACCGCTATCGACTGGGTTATCGGTATCGCGCTGGCGCTTCTGACGGCGGGTGTTCTGTTCGGCGGTATCAAGAGAATCGGTTCTGTCACCGAAAAGCTGATTCCGTTTATGAGCATTCTCTATATCCTGTTTACCTTAATCGTCATCTTCGGCAACATTGATATGATTGGAGAATGCTTCCGCAAAATCTTTGTAGGCGCGTTCAATCCACAGGCTGTTGCCGGTGCCGGCAGCGGCATCCTGCTCAAAAATGCGGTCATCTGGGGGCTGAGGAGATCCGCGTTCTCCAACGAAGCCGGCCTTGGCTCCGCTCCGATCGCGCACGCGGCAGCGAACTGCGAAGGACCGGTACAGCAGGGGATCTTCGGTATCTTCGAGGTATTTGTAGACACCATCCTGATCTGCTCCCTGACCGCACTGTCCATTATCATCAGCGGCGTGGACGTCACCTTCGGTGAGAAACCGGGCAGTGAACTGATTACCTCGGCCTTCTCCACCATCTTCGGCACCAAGGCGTCGGCGCTTTTTGTGGCCTTCGCGTTGATGATGTTCGCGTATTCCACGATCCTCGGCTGGTCCTTGTACGGAACACGCTGCGTTCAGTATTTGTTCGGTATGAAAGCAGTGCGTCCGTATCAGATCTTCTTCTGCATCATCATCGTTGTGGGCTGTGTCAGCCCGATCGACGCGGTATGGGATATCGCAGACACTTTTAACGGATTGATGGCGATTCCGAACTTCATCGCCCTGTTCGCGCTCTCTCCGGTCGTCTTCAAGCTGACCAAAGAGCACTTCTCGGAAGTCGATAGACTAAAAGCTCGCGATCACGCGGCCTAAATCACATAAAACGCGCGCCGCAAGGTGCGCGAAACGCGAGAACGCCCACGCATCTGACCGGTCAAAAAGGTCAGAACGCGCGGGCGTTCTCATTTTTATGCCGGAAATATTGTTTGCGATATTTCCGGCACATAAAGGAAGTTCACTGCTAAAAGCTTACTCTGCTGCAGGAGTTTTCGGTTTTACCTCTGTCTCAGCCTCTGCCGTTTCCGGAGCCGCGGAATCGGTCATGCTGTCAAAGGCACCGCTGATATCTTCGCCGCTCTTCTTGGCGTCTTCCCGAAGTCTTTCAATTTCTTGCAAGTGTTTGTCCACCTCGGCGCAAAGCTCCGCCAGTCTGCTCTCATCCAGTGCGCCGCCATTCTTCCGTGTCTCATAGACATAAGCGCCGATCGCACTTTTGGCGTCGCTGACCTTGCCTTTTTCAAGTAAGATCTTCCCTTTTGCCTTGCCATAATCAAAGGTATCTCCGGCAACTTCGCCGACTTTATTTGCTACTTTACCCAATTTTTCCATAAAAGCCATTCTCTTGTCCTCCTGTTTCTCTAATCTTCGCCGTTCTGTTCTCCATAAACGACGCCCCCTTGTCGGACAGCTTCTTCCGAACCCCGGTGCCTTCATTTTAGCATGTCCTTCCAAAAAAGTCCATACTACTTTGTTTTTCTTTTTGTTTTCCCCTTTTCTTTTCGTAATTTATTTACTATAATAGAAGCAGAACTTTCGCTTCTCGCTCGCGCAGAATGACGCGCTGTGTCTCCTGCCGCGCGGAGCAGAAAAATATTTTTGATGATATCGTGGAGGTACCTGTATCATGCTAGGACATGAAAAAATCAATTTTCTATATCTTCCGACGCCACTGGAGCGTCTCAACCATTTATCACAGGATCTGGGCATCAACCTGTACATCAAACGAGATGATTTGACACCGCTCGCTATGGGCGGCAACAAACTGCGTAAACTCGAATATCTGCTGGCAGACGCAAAAAAGCAAGGCGCGACGATGCTGTTGACGGTCGGCGGCGCGCAGACCAACCACGGCAGACTGACCTGCGCGGTCGCGCGCAAATACGGTATGAAGGGTGCCATCGTCTGTGTTGACGACTATCCGGGCGAGCTCTCTGCGAATCTGCTTTTGGATGGCATGATGGGCTGTGATGTCTGGCTGCGCAAGCCGGATCCGACCGGTCAAAAATCCGAGGCGCAGCTCTTTGACGAAACCGTTGCCGAAGTCACCGCGCGTTACGAAGCGCAGGGAGAAAAGGTATATTTCATCCCAATCGGCGGTTCCAATGAGCTCGGCATTCTCGGCTATTACGAATGCGCGCAGGAAATTGCCAAGCAGGCGGACAAGATGGCTCTGATCAACGGACCGGACGCCAAAAAATTCCCACGCGTCATATCCACGGTCGGCAGCATGGGCACCTATTTGGGTCTTTTCACCGGAATTCTGCTCGAAAGTCTGCCGCTGCGCCTGACTGGCATCGGCATTTCTCCGAAGCCGAACGGTCTGCAGGCTTATGCCAAGAATTACTTCGACAAGATTTGCGCGTATTATCATTTGGATCCTGCCAAGACCGAGAATATCACCGCGGCAAGCTTTGATCTGACGGACAAATACGATCGCGGCGCTTACAACAATCCTTGCAAAGAGGTACGGGAAGCGATGTATCTGATGGCGGAACGCGAGGCGCTGATTCTCGATCCATGTTACACCGGCAAGTGCTTCGCCGGTCTTTTGGAAATGGTCAAAAACGGCGAAATCGCGCAGGGTGAAACAGTCATCTTCCTGCACACAGGCGGCGCGCCGGGCATCAACACCCCGTTCCACCGTGTCGAAATTGAAAAAGAACGCGAAAAGTTTATCCATGTACTGGACTAGTCCCGGACCGGCGCGAAATGAGATTGTGCGTGGCAGGGCAAAAAGCGTGCGTAACATCATCTGCGCTTTCTGCGCGTGCGTCCGCTCACTCCGAATGACGCCTGCATGGTTTGCGATTGCCGGATCTGCGCTTTCTGCGCGTGCCGCTTCGCACGACGTTTTTGCCGCGCGTTTGTAAATATCGCGCGGTACGATTGTCAGAATTATAATAAAAAAAACGAAACAAAAAAGTTGGAGGTGCGGATTTTGCTCCGCGCGTCCAACTTTTTCTTATTATGTAGGAAATATCGCCAGAAGTACCTTGCGGAGTGCCTGCCATACATGCAGGTAGGCGCGCAAAGGAAGCCGCGGCTTCGTTTTACACACCTTTGTCCTGCAGGAAAAATTAAGATTCCCTATTTATCCGCCTCTGCCGCGTCTGCGCTTCCCTCCACTGCGGGCATTTCTTTGGCGTCATCGCTCTTCAGCTCTGCGAAGCGCTTGATCTTCATCGTGCTGGTCTTCGCGAACTGTCCGGATTTGATTTCCAGCTTGCGGATGCACTTATAATTGGAAAGCTTGCGGTTGACCTGCTTGATCTGATTCCAGATAATCTTGTAAATCTCTTCTTCTGTAAACGCGGCTGATGGTTCTTTATGCTCTGCAGCGTGCAGATTCTCGATTTCTTCGTAGTTCGGAATGACGCGCGCGGTGATGATCAACTCTTTTTCTCCCGCGACCTCCTTGCCGTAAACCATCGACTCCGCGATCTCCGGCACCTTGCTGAGCAGGGTTTCAATTTCCTCCGGATAGATATTTTTGCCGTTCTGCGTTACGATAACATTTTTGCTTCTGCCGGTGATGTAGATGAAGCCGTCCTCGTCCATAAAGCCGATGTCGCCGGAGTTGAACCAGCCGTCCTCCATGACCGCAGCTGTCGCTTCCGGGTCCTCATAGTAGCCCAGCATGACCGTCTCGCCGCGGATGAGCAGCTCGCCCTCACCTTTTTCATTCGGATTCTTGATCTTGATTTCATCACCGCAAACCGCCTTACCGGCAGAACCTACACGCGGATCAAAGTCCGGTGTCAGCGCCGCGATCGGCGCGGTCTCCGTCAGCCCGTAACCCTGCAGGAACGTAAAGCCGATATCCACCAGCCACTTGCCGACAGCCGGATCGATCGGTGCCGCCGCGGAAACGATGATGCGCAGCTTGCCGCCGAGACTTTCATAAATATCCTTAAATACTTTTTTCTTGACATCGATACCCACGTTGCGCAGACCGTTGGTCAGGCGGATCATGGATTTAACCATTGAATCCTTGCCTGCCTTTTCGATGTTTTTCTGAATCTTCTTGTGCAGTGTTTCAATCAAAAGCGGCACCGCGATCATCGCCGTCGGGTGCGTGGTCTGCATATCACTGACAATGTGCTTAAGCCCCTGGCAGACGACAATCGAAGCGCCGATTGCCATCGGATACAGGAAGCCGATCGTCGATTCGTAGGTGTGATGCAGCGGCAGCACCGAAAAGAGCCTATCGTCCGGCGTCAAATGCACATAAGGCGTCACCGCGTTGATATTGGCTGCCAGATTACGGTTGCAGATCATAACGCCCTTGGCCGCGGAAGTCGTGCCGCTGGTAAAAATCAGCACCGCGAACGCGTCCGGATCGATCTCCTTGTCCATCAGGCTCGTATCACCGAGGTCGGTAAAGACCTTGCCCTCCTCGCGCAAAAAGTCAAAGCCGATGAACTGCCCCTCTTCCTTGTAATCCGCACGCATTTCGATGCAGTATTTCATGTTCGGACAGTGCGCGGCCGCCTTCTTGACCGCGTCCTTCTTCTTCGAGGAAAAGATGATCGCGCGCGCACCGGAACGACGCATCAGGTTTTCGAGCTCGTTGTCCGGCAGTTCCTTATCTGTCGGTACCGCGATGCCCGCACCGCAGAGCAGCGCCGTATAGGAAACATACCATTCATAGGTCGTTTCACTGAGAATCATGACCTTTTCGCCCTCCAGATTCAAAACACGCGTCAGCGCTGTCCCAAAATCATTGACATCGCGCCGGAACTGTCCGTATGAGATCTCTCGAAAGCCTTCCTTTTTGTTGAAGGTCTGCAGGATGAACGGACGCTCCTTGTAGAGCTCGGTTGAACGCAGGAAAAATTCCTTCACCGTCCGGTAATGCGTGCCGGGATAATTCTCCTGCGCATGGTGGCGTTCCATCCTCTTTTTCATGTCCTCTATATTTTTTTCGGCATATTCCATCCGCAATTCTTCCAGATCGCCGACTTCCTTCATCTTATACTTCGGAAGCTTGAAATCAGGGATTTTCTTTAAGATTCTAGCCATAAAAGATTCCTCCGTCTTATTGCCTGTGCCGCGCTGAGCCCAACGGCTCGCGCAGGCAGGCGTTTCCTTGGATTGCTTATTTATAATCTACATATTATACACAAGTTTTTTGTAGAAATCGTGAAGAAAACAGCGACTGCGAGAATTTCCTGCACCTCCTTTTTGGCTGCGGGCACAGGGCATCCACGAGGACTCATAGGCCGCCCTGCGGTTCGGCGAAGGCGGCAGACAGGAGACGGCAAGAATCGGTATCCTACCTTACCTTTTGGTTCGAAAAATCAGGCGTTTGAGAACTCCTGCATCGAACGGAAACAGCGGGTATAGATAGGAGGTGCCGGACAACGTTTTGGTTGTCGCCATGACGAGCAGGCTGACAGCCGCGGCCGCGAGGATGCCGCCCAGTCCCAAAAGCTGCGCGCCGATCAGCATCAGTACGCGGCAAAACTTCATCGCGTACGAAAGTTCGATGCTCGGCTGCGTAAAGGATGCCAGCGCCACAACTGCCATGCAGAGAATGGTCTGCGGAATAAACCAGCCGGAGCTGATGCTGAATTCACCGAGGATCAGCGCACCGATAACCGACAGGGACATGCCCAGTGAGGTCGGTGTATTCAGTGAGGCGAGCTTCAGCGCGTCGATTGCCAGCTCCAGCAGCATGAATTGCCAAAAGATCGCAATCGCATAGTCATCCTCCGGCACAAAAAATCGCAAAATGTTCGGTGTAAACCAGTCATATTCGACCATCATCACATAGATGGGGGTCAAAAACAAGATAAGCAAAAAATTCAAAATACGCAGGAATCGGAAGTAGTTTCCGGTCAGCTGCGGGAAATAGTAGTCATCCGTATCCTGAAAAAACTCGAACACGCTCACCGGAATCATCATCGCCGTCGGGGAATTGTCGGTGATCAGCACCACCTTGCCCTCCTCCAGATGCGCCGCCGCCACATCCGGCCGTTGGGTGTAGCGCACGCGCGGGAACGGATTGAGGCTGCTCGCGATGCCGAAGCTCTCCTGCAGATGCTCCAGCAGGCTCTGGTCGGTCACCGTCAGGGCATCAAACGCAGCCGCGCCGCGCTGTTCTGCCTCTCGTCTTGCCAAACGCGCGCGAAACTTTTTTTCGTGGGAATCTGCTGCCGCGCTTTTCGCATCAGCCTTTGTCCTGTCACCGCTGTCGGCTCGGTGAATCCGCAGCGCATCTTCTTCACTTGCGCGCGTTTGCCGCGCCGCAGTCGTTTCCTGCCTGCCGCGCCGCGATGCGCTCTGCGTGCCTCCCTGCACCTCAGCCTGCCCATTGCGCTCTGCTTGCGGGCGATTCTGTCCGCCGCGCTGCGGCTGCTGACCCGCACTGCGCCCCGCCAGTGCTTTTTTCTTCATATCGTCTAATGCCGATTCTAGTTTCTCGACAAATTTCGCGTCGGCGCGGTCTTTCATATAGCACAGCACCACGTCGGATTTACTGTCCGTACCGACGTTGAACACCTTAAAAATCAGCTGGTTGCTGCGCAGCCTGCGGCGGATCATCGCGACGTTCTGCATCATGTTCTCGGTAAAACCGTCGCGCGCGCCGCGCAAGGTTTTTTCTTTTTCCGGCTCTTCGACGGCGCGCGCAGGATAAGCTCTGGCATCCAGAATGATGATTTTGTCCAGTCCCTCCACAAGGAGCGGCACCAGCCCGGCGTACAGCTTCGGAAGTGTCTGCAGATAGCAGTCATAGGCGGCATCCGCTGTCAAGGCCTCCATACGCGCAGCTTCCATGTGGCGCTTTTCATCCTGCGAAACCTCTGTCCCTTCCTGTGCGCACATGACATCGTTTGCTTCCGCTTCCGCAGCCACTTGTGCTTTTTTCCCCTTGCGGTGCGCCTGTTTGCGCTGCAGCGTTTCCTCTTCCAGCTTCCCTTTTTCCGCGTACTGCATCGGATGCTGTTTTGGCGGCGCGTCCGTCTGTGGCTCAATGACGCTCGCATCCATAAACGGCACTGCCAGCTCCAAAAAATCTTTGCTCTCGTGCAGTCCCTGCATGGTTTCCGGCTGCACCGCCAAAAGATAATTGAGCAGAAGCTGTCCCTTCTGTCCGTCGTGCAGTCCGTCGATAAAATACATCACCGCCCGGCGTCCGCCGATGCAAAGCTTCCTCTCGAGCAGATCGAAGCACTCGTCCAAAGGCAGCTCTGCCCTAAAAATGTTCAGATATTTCTCAAAAGCATGATTCATATGATTGCTGTCCATCCCTCCTGTCTTTTGTTCTTGCTCCGTTTTCCGTATCTTCGGTCGGCAATGGCACACAGGGTTTGCAAAGCCCCCGCAGCGGAAGATATCGTTTGCTCCCTCTATTTTTGACAGAAAACCGCCGTTTCATACCTTGCAAAACGCCGCAGGAAAATCTTCGCAAGGTGCGTTTGTCGTGATTCCGGAAGTGCCGCCTTGCGATATTTCCTGCATATAGGACAAAAGTGCGCATAACGAAATCTGAGATTTCTATGCGCACATGGCGCTCACCTATGAGCGCCGCTTCGCAAGGTGCTTTTGTCGTTATTCCGGAAATACCGCATAGCGATATTTCCTACATAATAAAATTTGTGCGCAAAGGCTTGTATCTTCGCGCCGAAAATGGTAAGATTCTATATGTTTGCTGTGGTACGCGGCAAACGGTATTTTGCAGTGCCATCGCCTATCTGCGATGCACATAACCTGCGGATTTTTGAAGAAGATAATGCGAGGAACATACACTATGGAAAATTTACAAGCAATCCTTTTATTCGCTGTCGGACTGCTGCTGCTGATCAAGGCAGGTGACTGGTTCGTTGACGGCGCGACGGGACTCGCCCGCCGCTTTCATATTCCCGATATTCTGATCGGCGCGACGGTGGTCTCCATCGGTACGACCCTGCCGGAGGTGATGGTTTCCGCGACCTCCGCGGTTTCCGGCCACGGCGAGCTTGCCTACGGCAACGCCATCGGCTCCATCATCTGCAATACTGCACTGATCGCCGCCATCACCATCGCGGTCAAACCGGGTCAGGTCGATCGCGGCACGATGAAAACTCCGGTGCTGTTTTATTTCATCGCAGCTGTCTATTACGCCGCGACTGCGTATCTCAAAGGGCATTTTACCCGTGCGGACGGTATCCTTCTGCTGATGATTTTCGCAATCTATATGACACTGGCCGTCATGCAGGCGATCCGCGACCAACAGCTGCAGGAAAAGCTCTCGGAAGGCGCAGATCCGCATGACATCCGAGAGGACGAGCTGGAGGACACCTTCCTCCCGCTTTGGAAAGATTTACTGCTTCTGGTTATCGGCGCGGCGCTGATCGCGGTCGGCGCGAATCTTTTGGTTGACAACGGCACCATTCTTGCCCGCGTGATGGGCGTGCCGGAATCCGTCATCGCACTGACCTTCATCGCGCTCGGCACCTCGCTGCCGGAGCTGGTTACCGCTGTCACCTCCCTCGCCAAGGGACATGGCGCGCTCTCGCTGGGCAATATCATCGGCGCGAACATGTTCAATCTGGTACTGGTCAGCGGCCTGTCCATCACACTCAATCCGTTTGACCTGCCGACCGAAAAGCTGCTTGCCGGACACAACGCGTCTCTGGTCGTCGATGTCCCGCTGACCTTCATCGTGATGCTCCTGCTGACCCTGCCGGGACTCGTCAAAGGCAGGCTCTACCGCTGGCAGGGCATCCTGCTGCTGGCGATCTACGCGGCCTTCTGTACGTTCCAGTTTCTGCTGTAGAAACCGCCGGAAGCGCCGCTGCGCAATATCGCCAAAAAGGAAGGACCCGCGCAAATTCCAAGATGCGCATCCCGCAAATCTGTGATATAATAGTTTTACCCTTCGGTTTGCAAAGGTCTCTTGGCCTCTGCGCGCTTGTCAACCGAAGGGAATATACAAGATCAGTGCGCCGCAAAGCCGCAGGCAGCGCTGACGCAAGACAGAAATCAATACCCACGGAGGAAACGATATGAACTATGAAAAACTCGCGGAGCTGCTGTTTCCGCATATCGACAAAACACCCGCGGATTACGAGGCGATGTACCCTGCCCGCGATCTGCCTGCCGGCGCGAAGGTCACCAGGCTCGGACCGAGCCCGACCGGTTTCATTCACCTCGGTAATCTCTACGGCGCGTTCGTAGACGAAAGGCTGGCGCATCAGTCCGGCGGGAAATTTTTTCTCAGAATCGAGGATACCGATGACAAACGCTATGTAGAGGGCGCGGTCGAGATCATCATCAACTCTCTGCGCTTCTTCGGCATTCAGTTTGACGAGGGTGCGACGATGAGCGGCGACATCGGCGACTACGGCGATTACACACAGAGCCATCGCGGCCCGATCTACCAGTGCTTCGCCAAGAAGCTGGTTGCGGAAGGAAAGGCCTACCCTTGCTTCATGACGGAAGCGGACATCGCGGAGATTCACGCGCAGCAGGAGGCCCAAAAGGCGAATCCCGGCATCTACGGCAAGTGGGCAAAGAGCCGCGATCTCTCCATGGAAGAAATCGAAGCCAAGCTGGCTGCCGGCACGCCGTATGTCATCCGGCTCAAATCCGATGGCGATATGAGCCTGCCGGAAGATCAGATCAAGCGCTTCCAGGTGGAGGACGCGATTCGCGGCACGCTGGATATGCCGGTCAACGATCAGGATACGGTTCTGCTTAAGGCTACCGGTATTCCAACCTACCATTTTGCCCATGTGGTGGACGACCATCTGATGCGCACCACACACGTGGTCAGAGGCGCGGAATGGCTGCCATCCCTGCCGATTCACGTGGAGCTGTTTGAGAAGCTGGGCTGGGAAGTGCCGATCTACTGCCACACCGCGCAGCTGATGAAGCTGGACGAAGAAGGCAACAAGCGCAAGCTTTCCAAGCGCAAGGACCCGGAGCTTTCCTTAGATTACTACCGCAACGAGGGCTATCATCCGGCCGCGGTCCGCGAATATCTGCTGACCATCCTCAACTCTAACTTTGAGGAATGGCGCATCGCCAATCCGGACGCGCCGATCGATGATTTCGCCTTTACGACTGAGAAGATGAGTAACTCCGGCGCCCTGTTCGATCTGAACAAACTGAACGACATCAGCAAGGATGTGCTGCTCAAGATCAGCGCTGCCGACCTGTTTGACTTTCTCAAGGCGTGGGCGGAGGAGTTCAAGCCGGAGCTTCTGCATATCTTTGCAGACCGCGCCTATCTGGAAAAAATTCTCGACATCGGCCGTCACGAGGAGCGCAACCCGCGTAAAGACCACATCTACGCGCAGCAGATCATCCAAAACATCAGCTATTTCTTCGACGACCTGTTTGAGATCGAAGACGACTTCCCACAGGAAGCCGCCGGCGATGTGCCGACGATCATCGAGAAGTATCTCGCGACCTACGACCACAAGGACGATCAAGAAGTCTGGTTCGGCAAGATCAGGCAGATCGCTGACGAACTCGGCTACGCGGTCAAACCAAAGGATTTTAAGAAAAATCCGGATCAGTACAAGGGTCACGTCGGTCATGTCAGCACGGTCATCCGCGTGGCGCTGATGGGACGTCAGCAATCTCCGGATGTCTGGGAAATCCAGCAGATCCTCGGTGAAGAGCGCACGCGCGCAAGATTGTCAAAATTTTTATAAACTTTTTTGCCCGCAGGAGGACGCTGCAAACCGCATAAAATCAAGCTTCACAAAAGCTGTTCCGCATCATGGAACAGCTTTTTTACATTGTAGAACACCTCCTCTTTACATTTTTTCGATTTTGACTATGATAAAGATAAAGAACAACGAAAGCCGCAGCAAAGGGCTTTCATGGAAGAATAACATTATGAGGAGGATAAAACAATGTTGAAGATGCAAACAGGTACCAGTACAAATGCAAACGCGGCGCTCGCCGGCAAAGAAGCAGCGGAAGCTGTAAAAGCAGATCTCAAAGATATGAAGATGGCCTTCGTCTACAGCGGTGTGCAGTATGATCAAAAAACGATGTTGCACGCGATAAAGGAAACGCTTCCCGGCGTTCCTCTGATCGGAAATACCTCCTTTACCGGAGTGATGACACAAGAAGGGTTCGTCAGCAGTGACGATGGCTTTGTCGGCATCATGTCTGTCTCTGATCCGGATATGACCGTCGGCGTTGCCGGCATGGCAAAACAGGGCAGCGCGAGAGAAACCGGACACAAGGTCGCGGAGGCTGCTTTAAAGAACGCCGGCAAGACGGAAGCGCCTGCTTTCTTCTATATGTCCGCGCCGTCCGGCGAAGAAGAATATTACTTAAAGGGCATTACCGAAGTCATCGGCAGAGTTCCGTTCTTTGGCGGCAGTGCCGCGGACAATGCGATTGCAGGTGAATGGCTGCTCTATACCGATGAAAATGTCTATGCGGACGGCGTTTCGGTCGCGTTCTTCTATACGGACAAGGCGTTCGCGAACGTCTTTACCGGTGCTTATCGTGAAACGACCAACGTCGGCGTCATCACCAAGATTGTCGGAGATCGTACCCTCGCGGAAATCAACGGCATCCCGGCGCTGGAACAGTATCGCGCATGGACCGGCGCATCGGCTGAAGATGTGAAAGGCGGCAATCTGCTTGCTTACGCCATCCAGAAACCGCTCGGCGTCAAAGATCCGCTCGGCGATCTGATCGCGGTCAGACACCCGATGAACGGCAACGATGACGGCAGCATGAACATCGGCAACAATCTGGCAGTCGGTACCGCAGTTATTCAGCTGGAGGGCTCGGTAGATGAAATCATCGCGGCAGTCGGCAAGACCTTAAAAGAACTCGAAGCCAAGATCGGCGCGCCGATCGCGGGTCTGCATCTCGTACACTGCGGCGGCAGAAGAGCCGGCATCGGCGACCGCATCAACGAAGTCTACGATCAGGTCAAAGCAGCAGTCGGCGACATTCCGTTCCTCATGGAATATACCTTTGGTGAATACGGCTACGAAGATGACGGACGCAACACCTGCGGCGGCTTGATGCTTTCCTTCACCGCGTTTGGTAAATAACGCCGCGTGAACCGCGCATCCGGCATGTGAGAAACACAGACAGCAGATCATCAAGCCGGACAGAAAGCTGATCTGAAACCAAGGATAAAAGAGTATTTGTAATTCGTGATGGATCGTAATCCATAAATCATGCATACTAAAAAGGAGTGTATCACAATGAAGATGATTATTGATGGAAAAAAAGTAGACAGTCTCAGTGGAGAAACCTTTGACGTAATCAATCCAGCAACCGGTAAGGTCATTGAGAGCGTTCCGAAAGCAACGGCCGAAGATATCGATCTGGCGGTCACTGCCGCTGTCAAAGGGCAGAAGGAATGGGCTAAGACATCGGTTACGCAAAGAGCGGATATTCTGCACCGTTTTGTGGAAATCGTTGAACAGAACAAGGAAATGCTCGCGCAGACCCTCTGCGCCGAAAACGGCAAGCCGATTACCGAGGCGAGAGCGGAGATCGGCAACATCAGCATCGCTTTCCCTGCTTTCGCGGAGCACGCGAAACATTTTTACGGCACGCTGATCCCGCAGGGCACCGAGGCCGGACAGGAAACAACGCTGCAGCTGGTTACCAGAGAACCGATCGGTGTGGTTGCCTGCATCATCCCGTTTAACTTCCCTTGCGACTTATACGATCAGAAAGTCGCACCGGCTCTGATGATGGGCAACGCGGCAATTGTACTCCCGTCCTCCGACAACCCGCTGACTTTGATGAAGCTGACTGAAATGTTGGTTGAAGCCGGTGTACCGAACGGTGTCATCCAGTGTCTGACCGCGCCGGGCGCTGTCAAGGATGCTGCGGTAACGGATCCGCGCGTACATCTGGTCACTCTGACCGGCAGCACGGAAGTCGGTATCGGCACCGCGAAGCTGGCAGCCGCCAATCTGACTCACACCGCGTTGGAACTCGGCGGTAATGACGCGTTCATCGTACTGGATGACGGCGATGTGGATCTGGCTGTGGAAGAAATGGTATGGGGCCGTATGTACAATACCGGTCAGGTATGCTGCGCAAGCAAGCGTTTCCTGATTCACAATTCGCTGAAAGACGAATTTACAAAGAAGGTCATCGACCGTATCAAACAGCTCAAGGTCGGCGATCCGCAAAAAGAGGATACGCAAATCGGCTGCCTGATCAGCGAAAAAGCTGCCATCAAGGTAGAAAAGGAAGTGCAGCTGACATTGGAGCAGGGTGGCAAGCTTCTGCTCGGCGGCAAGAGAAACGGCGCATACTATGAGCCGACTGTCATCACGGATATTCCAAAGACCGCGGATGTCGCCAAGGATATGGAAATCTTCGGACCGGTCGTCTCCATCATCGGCTTTGACACCGACGAAGAGGCCATCGAGATCGCGAACAACTCCGTCTTCGGTCTGTCCAGCTGCGTATTCTCCAGAGACCAGAAGCGTGCCTTCAAGGTTGCAGCGGCGATGGAAGCCGGCGGCGCGGTTATCAACGGCGCAAGCTTCTTCAGATCCTTCGAAATGCCGTTCGGTGGCTGGAAGCACAGCGGCATCGGCACCGAGGGTGTCCTCTCTACATTTAATGAGATGACAAGAGTCAAGACGATCGTACTCAAAAATGTACTTTAATGCACTTTAAACATGAAACATGAGATATGCGCGCGCAGCGAAATACAGATTGCCGCGCGCGCCTGCCGCGCGGCATGCGCGCAGCAAGATGATTGTATCGTGATTTTGGAAATATCGCGCCGCGATGTTTCCTGCATCACAGAAAAGGGGGAAATCTATTATGATGGGAAGATTAAGAGCCATGCGCGAACCGCTGAAGTACGTGCAGGGTCGGAACGCATTGTTGAAATTTCAGGAAGAAATGGGCTACATGGGAACGCGCTGGCTGTTCGTTTGCTCCAAAAGCGGCTATAAGGCTTGCCATGATAAGCTGGAGGAAAGCTTTGGACAGCGTGAGGATTATCGCCGCTATGAAATTTTTGGCGGTGTCTCCAGCCACAGCGAGATTGATAAGATGAAAGCCATCGTAGAAGAAGACAAGATTGATACGGTCGTCGCGGTTGGCGGCGGCAGCGCGGTAGATACCGCCAAAGCGACTGCCTTCTATACCGGCAAGCATATCGTCATCATTCCGACGGTTTCCGCTACCGATGCGCCATGTACCGGTCTGTCCGTCATCTACAACGATGACCACAGCTTTGATAAATACCTGTTCTACCCGACGAACCCGGACGCAGTTCTGGTTGACACCGTTGTCATCGCCAACGCCCCGGTCAAATTCCTGATCGCCGGCATGGGAGACGCGCTCGGCACCTTCTTTGAGGGGCGCGCATCCATCCGAACCGAATCGGCAAGTCTGGAGGGAACCGGTATTACACGCGCAGGACAAGCGCTGGCAAAGCTCTGCTATGACACGCTTCGCGCGTACGGCAAGCAGGCTGTGGAGGCCTGCAAGGTGCATGCTGTCACACCTGCGCTGGAGGCCATCGTGGAAGCGAACGTCTATCTCTCCGGTGTCGGCGCGGATAATGTCAACTGCGCTGCCGCGCACTCCTTCTATAACGGCGTTACCGCGCTCGGTATCGCGCATGCGGATCACGGCTGCTGTGTCGCCTTCGGTACTTTGGTACAGCTCGTTTTGGAGGGCGCGACCAAGGAGGAATTTGATGAAGTGCAGAACTTCTGCCTGGAGGTCGGGCTGCCTGTCACACTGGCGGAAATCGGCGTGACCACCAAGGAACAGATTGCTTCCATCGCGGAGCATGCCTGCGTACCGGGTGAAACCATCCACAACCTCGCGGGCGATGTCCAGCCGATCGAATTGTACGACGCGATCCTGCAGGCAGACGCCATGGGAAAACGTGCGCTCGGTCAGACAAGCTGCTAGCGCAGGCGTGAAAGTTTATAAACCACGAAGAAAAAATAATACGCCCTGGCTGCCTCTGGCATAGGCCAAGGCGCTATGCCAGAGCACTGGGCAAAAAAAAATCACACACAAACATGACCTGTTTGTGTGTGATTTTTTTGCATCAACCGCTGTTTTTTGCTATGTGCATGTATGTCCTCTTATCCGGTGTACCCCAGCCCTCTGGATATCTCATGGGCGATCTGCATGACGCCCTCAGCGATTTCGGGAATTTTTTCATCAGGAATCTGAATGGTGCTGCCGCTGGCGCTGATGGCGGCGACGATTTCTCCGCAATAATCATAAATCGGCGCCGCGATGCAGCGATTCCCGATCTCATATTCCTCATGATCCATCGCCCAGCCTTGGCTTCGTACCTTGCGTAGCTCCTCCTCCAGCTCCTGCAGGCTACCGATCGTATGCGGCGTGAAACGGATGAAGCTGCAGTCCTTTAGCCTTGCTTCAAGCTCTGCCTTTGACAGTCCCGCGAGGAGAACTTTTCCCAAAGACGAACAGTAGGCATGCATCCGCAGTCCAATCTGCGAATACATCCGCACCGTCGAAAAGACGTCCATTTTCTCTATGTAGACCACATATTCTCCGTCCAAAACGCCCAGATGCGCCGTCAAACCGAATCTGGCGGCAAGCTTGGCGACATACGGTCTGGCTTCCGTCTGCAGCTCCAGACTATTGATATAGCAGCTGACTGCGTCGATCAGCTTCAGTCCGATCTTATAGCTGCCCTCATCCGTCTTGGCGAGGTAGCCCCGCTGAAACAGCGTCTCGATGATGCGATAAGCTGTGCTCTTATGCAGGCCGACCTGGTTTGCGATTTCCGTCAGTCCCATCGGACGCCCCGCTTCTGCCACTGCTTCGATGATATCCAACGCTCTGTCGATCGATTGTACTCCCTTATCTTCTGTCATAGGCTCCCCCTGCCTTTCTTTGCCTTTCTTATACTGTAACACAAAAGTTAAAAAAATAGCAAGAAAAAATTTTAAAATTCCCCGCCTTCCTTCCATATTTCTCATTGCGAAACGTCCAGTTTTGTTGTATACTGAATGAACATGGAAACTTTGGGAGATGTCTAAGAGCGTAACACATGAGGACATCTGCCGTCCCGCTCCGGCGGGCGTTCATCCAAAGGAGGGTTGATAATTCTAAAATGGAACAGGAATACTTTAAGGTCAAGGCGGGACTGAGGAATTCCGCTGCGGTGTCCTTTTGTGTTGGGACGCTTGAAGGTTTTATGACCTGGGTAAAATATGAAATCAAAAACCACAGCTCGGACAGATTCCGGGCTTTTTGTGATGCGCTGACCCAGCAGACATCGAAATTAAATCATCAGGAAGGAGCCATGTACGCGAAATGATTGAACTCAGACACTTAAGAAAAGAATTCGAAGATGTGACCCCGCTGGAGGACATCAATGTCACCATCCATTCCGGCGACGTAATCTCCGTAATCGGACCTTCCGGCACCGGCAAGTCCACCCTGCTGCGGTGCATCAATATGCTGGAACCGCCGACCTCCGGCGAGATCATCGTGGATGGGCAGGTCATCAATGACGGCAAATGCGACCTCAATGAGATCCGTAAAAAAATGGGCATGGTTTTCCAGTCCTTCAATCTGTTCGGGCACCTGACGGTCATCGAAAACATCATGAATCCGCAGATCACTCTGCTCGGTCGTTCCCGGCAGGAAGCCTATGACAAAGCGATGTCCCTGCTCAACACCGTTGGTCTCAGCTCTAAGGCTCTGAACTATCCGGAGGACCTTTCGGGCGGACAGCAGCAGCGTATCGCCATCGCCAGAACACTCGCCATGGATCCGGATATCATTCTCTTTGACGAACCGACCAGTGCCTTAGACCCCGGCATGATCGGAGAAGTGCAGGCGGTTATCCGCATGCTGGCGAAGTCCGGCATCACCATGATGATCGTCACGCACGAAATGGATTTTGCCAGAAAAATTTCCAATCGTGTCTTTTTCATGGATGAAGGCGGGATTTATGAGGAAGGTACGCCGAAAGAGATTTTTGAACGTCCGCAGAAGCCGAATACCATCAAATTCATCAAGCGCCTCACCTCACTGACCTATAAGATTGAAACCGTCGATTACGACTTTACCGAGGCTTACGACGAGCTGCAGCAGTACGCGGAGAAGCTCCTGATTGAGAATGAGCGTATCAGTGACCTGCAGATCGCGCTGGAAGAAATCGTCGTCAACAATATTATGGAAAACACCGATGCGCCGCAAGTGCTGGTTCGCGTTGACTATTCCGAAAAGCTCGACCTGCTCACCCTCAGTATTCGTTATCAGGGCGATCACCACGATCCGAAGGATTCAGATAACGAGCTGTTTTTGGAAATGCTGGAGGAGCCGACCACCGAGCTCGTCGACCAGATCATCGAACCGGCCTATGGCATTTACAATAACCTGATTCAAATCAATTTCAAATGGGAGGAGGCACAGTAGGATGAAAAAAATCAGACAATCAAAAAAACACGTTTCGCTCCTGCTGACGCTCCTGGCGGCAGGTCTGCTGTTTGCCGGCGCTTTTTCGACTGCCTGCGCTGCGGAATATCAAAAAATTTCCGATCTCAATGGCAAAAAGATCGGTGTCCAAACCGGATGCCTTTATGAAACACATATCGCGGACGAGTGTCCGGACGCGGAAATTCAGTATTTCACGATGCCGCAGGATATGATTTTGGCTCTGAACTCAAAGAAGATCGATGCTTACCTCATCGAAGAGGTCGGCTATTATGCCACAGCGGCGGCGCATCCGGAGCTTGCGGTTCTGCCGGAAAGCGCCGGACTCTGCGAGGCGGCTGTCATCATCGGAAACAACGAAAAACAGGAAAAACTCCTGGCGCAGATGAACGAATTCATCGCCAAGCATGGTTCGAACGGTGACGGCATGCTCGACGAAATGTACGACTATTGGGTCAAGGATTTCGATGCTGAGACCAGCAAGACCGAACAGGGCGGCTTCACCGGTGAGAACGGCGAACTGATTATCGCCTGCGAGGGCGGCTACGAGCCTTTTTCGTATGTCAACGAGGAGGGCGACTGCGGTTACGACGTGGACTTTATGTACCGGTTCTGCCGGGAGTACGGCTACACACCGAACATCCAGCGCGTTGCCTTTGAATCCATCGCGCCCGGCGCGGAATCCGGCAAATATGACGTCGGTCTGAACATCATCCTCAGCGATGAGCGTGACGCCAATGCCTGTCTCTCGGACGTTTACTATACCTGCGATATTTTCATGGTGGTACCGGGTGAAAACGGCGAGACGCTCGGTTTCTTCGCGCGCATGAAGGATAACTTCGAGAACACCTTCATCAAGGAGAGCCGCTGGAAGCTCTTTGCCTCTGGCGCAGGCATCACCCTGCTGATCACGCTGAGCTCCATCATCCTCGGCACGATCATCGGCTTCGCGGTGTTCATGCTCTGCCGCAGAGGAAATCCGATCATCAACGGCGCGACAAACGCCATGCTCTGGCTGATTCAAGGCATGCCGACGGTTTTGCTTTTGATGATCCTCTACTATATCATCTTCGGCTCCACCCGGCTGAGCGGCACGTTGGTCGCGATCGTCGGCTTCACGCTGATCTTCGCCTGCGCGATGTACGATATGCTCGCGGTAGGCTTCGGCGCCATCGGCAACGGCCAGTATGAGGCGGCCACCGCGATGGGCTACAGCAATAACCAGAGCTTCTTCAAGATCCTGCTGCCGCAGGCGGCGAGACACTTCCTGCCGATCTACAAAGGCGAGGTTGTCACGCTGATCAAGGAAACCTCGGTCGCAGGCTATATCGCCATTCAGGATTTAACAAAGATTTCCGATTTGGTGAGAGCACGTACCTATCAGGCCTTCTTCGCCTTGATCTTTACGGCAATCATCTACTTCCTGATCTCCGGCCTCTTGACCCGCCTGGTCGGCCTGGCAGAGAAACGGGTCGATCCGAAATCCCGTTCCATGGAGAAGATTCTCGAAGGCATCCAAGTGGAAGCGTAAAATCGCAAATATCATGCAGATCGAGTAGGAGGCGATGACTAACCGCCGTCCTCTCACACCACCGTGCGTACCGTTCGGTACACGGCGGTTTCAATAGTTGACGTGCAGAGACTGATACGCAAGGGCTAAATCATAGAATCCCCAGCGTGCCAGTCTTTCTTTTGTTAAAGCTCTTTGTACCACGCCGCTTCCTGCCATTCTCCAGTATCCTTTGCGGCTGTAGGCACCTTCGCAGGCTACCCACTCAGGCAGTCCAAGACCCAGTAACTTTCGCTTTCGCGTTCTTGGCAGTTTCCATTGCTTCCATATGCACATCCGTATTCTTCGGTATAGCCATCCATTCAGTGCCTCTATGTTTCTTCTCATGTCCGCAATACTGAAATAGTTCAGCCATCCCCGCATGAATACTTTGATGCGTTCCATTGCTTTCCGAATATTTCCACATCTGCTCCGGGAAGTGAGCTTTCTCAGCTTATCCTTGGCTTTCTTCCATGCATCCGCATGGACTCGGATATAAATTCCTTTTCCGTTCTTCCCGAAACAAAAGCCAAGATATTTAAAATTTCGAATTGCTACTACACTGACCGTACGGCTTTCTTTCGATTCACTTTTAATTTCAGCGTTTCTTCCAGATATTTCGTACTGGTTTCCAGTAGCCGTTCCGAGGCTCTTTCACTCTTTGCAAGCAGTACGATGTCATCGGCATAGCGAATGCAAGGCACTCCTCGTCTTTGGAATTCCTGGTCAAACTCATTTAAGTAGATATTTGCCAGTATCGGTGAAAGATTTCCGCCCTGCGGCGAGCCTTCTTCTGTTCTGACTACCACTCCGTTTTCCATGACTCCACTCTTTAGATACCGCTTTATCATCTGTATCACTCTTTCATCTTTTACGTCTCTGCGTAAAATGTTCAAAAGTATAACGTGATTCAGCGTGTCGAAGTATTTTGACAGGTCAAGAACGACTGCTCTTGTGTAGCCTTGCTTGGCGTACTCCTTTATCTTTTGAACGGCGTCTTTTGCGCTTCTTCCCGGTCGGTATCCATAGCTTCCTTCTGAGAATTTCGGTTCATAGATTGGTATCAGTTTCTGTGCAATGGCTTGCTGAATGATACGGTCTACAACGGTTGGAATACCAAGCTTTCGCATTCCACCGTCCGGCTTTGAAATTTCAACTCGTCTTACCGCAGATGGAGTATAGTGTCCTTTCCTGATTCTTTCCAGTAATTCGACTTTGTGTTCCTTAAGCCATGGGAGTGCTTCTTCGACGGTCATACCATCGACTCCGGGCGCGCCCTTGTTTGCCTTTACTCTCTTGTATGCTCGGTTGAGATTATCTCTTTCCAAGATTCCGCCTAAGAGGTCCGGCTCTGCACTGTCTCTTTCTTTCCATATCCGGTTGAACGAGCGGTGCGCTCTTACATACCCTTTACGTTCCGCGCTATCTCTTTGCAAGCAGCTTTCCTTGTTGTTTTCTGCACTCATGTGCTCATTCCTCCTTTCCGGGTCATACTTAAGACTCCTATTGATTCGGTCCTTCATTGGTCTTTCCAACTACTATGACCTCTGCTGAGGGTCTGCCCTAGCGCAGCGAGGGTACTTCTGTGCGTTCAGCACTGCTTTGGGCAGTGGTTACTCCTTTCAGAGCATGCCGCACAGATCTCCCCGGGTACCACACGTTCCTTCCTCTCCATCTATCTGCCTCATCTATCCTGCATGATTCCGTGTAGCTATCGGACTTTGACTTGTATGGCAGTCTTATCCTCATGCATGACCTTCTATGAGATTTCTGTTCGTCAGACCGGAGATTTGCCTGCACCTTCCTTCAGAGGGTCTGCCCCAGCGTAGCGAGGGTATTCTGCCTCACGGCAGACACCCTTGGTGTTCGGCTATCTTCTTCCCACTACCAGGCGAATTCGGGACTTTAACCCTTTAGAAACGTGCGCCGCCGGGCGCACCAAAAAAGACAGGTACGACCGACGCATTTCGGCATTGCCTGTCTTTTGTTCAAATTACAGACGATTGACAGCAGCAAAAGCCTCTTCTGTTGCAGAATGGATATTTCGAGCCTTTACAGCATCTCCGATTACAATCGGTTCTATTCCGATTTTTTTGAGTTCTTCAGCGATAGAGTCCTCTTTCCGTACTCCTACAGCAGACACTACAGTATCCACATCGTTGATTTCGTACATTTTTCCGTCCTGTTCGTAGCGTATCATATCTCCGGAAACGAAAACTACTTTTGCAGAGGTGAGAACCTTACAGCCTTTTTTCAATATACGCTCGATCATCAGCGGTCTGAACGTAGACTTTTCTTCCTTTGCAATCACATTGTCCATTTCGATGATCGTAACCTTTCTTGATCTAGGATTCAAATCATAGATTGGATGCGCAAGAAAATCAGCGGTTTCGCATCCAACCAAGCCTCCTCCTACGATCACAGTATTGACTCCGCACTTTTCCTTACCGCCTAAAGCATCCCATGCGGAAATGCAATGATTTGCTCCTTTAAGAAACTCCGGTACGATTGGTGTTCCGCCGGTTGCGACAATAACACGATCATATCCTGCTGCCTTGATCTGCGCAGCGTCGACTGTCTTATTTGTTTCAATTCGTACACCCGCGCGTTTTGCTCTGTTGATCATATATTTTGTGCCCGCAGCGATCTCCTGCTTACATGGCGGAAACGCAGCAAGATACATCTGTCCGCCGAGTCTTTCGCTTTTTTCAACAAGGTCTACAGAATGACCGATTTCCGCAGCATAGGCTGCTGCCGTCAGTCCGCCAGGTCCTCCCCCTATGACAAGAACCTTTTTTGCATCTGCAGTGCTCTTTTTCACTTCAACTTCATGTCCCACCTCAGGGTTCATAGTGCATCGAATGGTCAAATCTCCGTTGATAGAAACAAGACAATGATTGCATCCGATGCAAGGACGTACTTCCTCTTCTTTTCCTTCCTTTACCTTATTTGGGAATTGAGGATCTACAAGCATGGTCCGTCCCATATAAACCGCATCGCATTTTCCGAGTTCTATCGCCATGTCCGCAACCCATGCTTCATTATTTTTTCCAATGAAAGCGACTGGAATGTTCACTACTTTTTTTAATTCCTCTGCGCGTTCTGCATTAAAGGATTTCGGGGTTCCGGATGGTGTGGTCAGGAACCAAGGTGTGTTCATAGTACCATAGGACATATGAATCATAGAAACGCCGTTTTGTTCAAACTTCCTTGCAATATATCTTGCTTCCATCAAAGATTGGCCGCCGTCCAACGCATCGATCGACGTCATTCTTACTATAATTGGAAAGTTTTCTGGCAAAACGCGGCGCATTTCACGAATAACCTCTAACGGCAGTTTTAACCTTCCGTCAACATTTCCACCGTATTCATCAACACGTTTGTTTTCAAGCGGTGAAAGAAATCTGCCCAATAATCCATGTCCATGACAGCAATGCACTTCTATCGCATCAAAACCCGCAGCACATGCTCTTTGGACTGCCTTCCCATAATCTTCGATGAACTGCTTGATTTCTTCGATCGTGATTTCTCTGGAAATCTCCCCGACTGCTCTGCATTCAAGCGGGGACGCAGCTACCGGCTGTTTACCGTTGTTATATTTCGGCGTTGCCACAGAAGATGGATGCATGATCTGCGCTGCAATCCTGACATCATATTGGTGGACAAGATCTGTGATTTTTTTCAATTCATCTATCATACGATCTTCAAACAGTCCAAGTCCATGCATCGTTGTATACCTAGTATCCGGCTGCATAACAATGCATTCTGTCGTAATCAGACCAACACCACCTTTTGCGCGTTCCTCAAAATACGCAAGATGTTCCTTCGTTACCTCATAATTCTCTGTTGCTAAATGTGTTCCAACAGCTGATTGGAAAATTCTATTTTTCACCGTCATATTTCCTATGGTAATAGGGTTAAATAAATACGGATATCTATTTTCCATAAATTTTTTCCTCCTTCGTTCTATTCCTTATTTATCAGAATCCCAGTTTCGCAGGGAGCCAAGATGTCATAGACGGCATCAAGATCATAAGTACTGCGAAAAGTATCATGGTGACCAAGAACGGTATTACGCCATGAATGATCTCGCTGAGTTTTGCTTCCTTGTCGATACCCTGTACCATGAAAAGATTCAATCCCATCGGCGGCGTTACTTGTCCGATCTGTACCAGCAATGTGACATAGACACCAAACCAAATCAAATCAACGCCCAGTTCATTGCAGATCGGTGCAAGCAGCGGTATCGTGAGCATGATCATTGAACTTCCGTCCATAAAGCAGCCGAGGACTAAATATACCAATCCGATTACGATCAAAATAGCCAGCGATGAAAAACCTTGCTCAACGACCCATCCGGTCAGTCGTCTGTTTACACTTGATTGTGATAATGCAAATGTCAGATAAGAAGCCGAGATCATAAGGGTCAATATCATTGCAATAGATTTACTGCAGCTTTTTGCAGAAATCACGATTTTTTCCCAGTTCAAGCCCTTCGTCCCAAAACCAAAAATGAGTACGATGAACGTGCCAAGTGCCGCTGACTCTACCGGGGTTGCCTTGCCTGTATACAGGCTGCCCAAAAGGGCTACAATGGTAATAACAATCGGCGCAATTCCTTTGATTGCTTCCCAGGTAGTTAGCGAATCCGCATCTGTATCGGAAACATTGCTCAAACCTTTTCGCTTTTCAATCATGGAACTGACAAATATGTACAAGCAGAACAGCATGGTCAGTACAATGCCTGGAATGGCAGAAGCCATAAACAGTTTGACAACGGACTGGTCCGTCAGGGATCCGTACAAAATTAAAACGGTACTTGGCGGTATCAAAATTCCAAGGGTTCCTGCCGCCGCGATGGAGCCATAAATTGTTTTTCGATTATATCCTCTTTTTTTCGTTTCCGGCACTGCAATAGATCCGATTCCTGCTGCTGTCGCAACAGAAGAACCTGAAATTGCAGAATAGAAGGCGCAAGCGATGACATTCGCATGAAGCAAGCCGCCTGGCACATGCTTGAACCACTTCATTAAACCTCTGTAGAAATTCCCGCTCAAGCCGGAATTTACGATCAATTCTCCCATGAACAGAAACATCGGCACTGCAGAAAGCACAAAGTTATTGGTAGTATTCCAAGTAATCGTACCTAAAGTAGTTAAATATTTCGTTCCGCTTCCCAAGATAATACCTGCAATACCGGAAACGCCCAACGCAACGCTAATCCATTCACCCGGAATCAGGAGTGCAAATAAAATGAGCACCATGATGATTGTTAATACGGTCCAACTCATTGTCTTTCACCTCCTAATGCTTTTCCTTTTTTGATAATATCAAGTAATAAATAGATACAGAACATGAGAATTCCGAACGACATGAATAACTGCGGGTATCCAAGCGGTGTCATATAATATCCTGTGGAAACCAAGTGTTTTGTAAACGATTTCACATTTAATAGTATCGAATAATATCCGTATATTAATGTAAATACAAATAAAATGATGGTATATACAAAATCTAAAATTTCTTTCTTTCTTCCTTTAATCATACCATAAACGGCCTCTACCCTAACAAAAGAACCTTCCGCATAACTGTTCGCGAGTCCGGTAAAAACCATAGCGGACATTAAATATCCCGCAAATTCGTCTACGACCAGGAAGGAATGATTAAAGATGCTTCTTGCAAAGATTTCAAATATTTCCATAACAGCCATAATCAGAATGGCGACCACGGAAACATTCAAAGTTACTTTTCGAATCCAATCCATTGTTTTATCTAACAACGTTGTGTACCGTCCTTTCATTTTTTGAAAATTTGCGAGTTGCCTATAAGGGCAGCCCGCAAATTAAATGTAACCGTGTGTGAGTCCTATAAAATACCCACCTATAATCCTAATGCGCTGCGAATCTGCACCAGAACTTCAGTACAGTCTCCGCCTCTTTCTTCTGCCCACTGATCCCAATATGCTTGGATATTGTCTTTTGTGTTTGCAATGTCTTCCTCTGATGCGGTATTGATTACCATACCTTCTGCTGCAAGATCTTTTCTCCACTTCTCTTCATCACTGAACATACTTTCATTCATCAGTTTCTGATATTTTGCAGCTAATTCGGTAATCGTGCTCTGAATATCTTCCGGAAGAGCTTCAAATTCTTCTGCATTAACACAGATATAGTCCGGAATAATCTGACAATTTGTAATTAGACCATACTTTAAGCTGTCATCCCAACCTGCACCGCCAAGACCATAGGCAGAAGTAATTACACCGTCAACAACGCCGGTCTGTAAACCTGCCGGAACTTCGGATCCTGTTAAGGATACCGGTGTACCGCCCCAAATCTTTACCAATTCGGATAATTCGTTATTGCTTGTTCTGATCTTTAATCCTTTAATATCTGACAAACTGGTCAATTCTTTTTTATTCGTCCAAAGGGACTGTGCCGGCCAAACGTAATAGAACAGATACTTCGCGCCATATTCTGCAAGCTCATCCTGAAGATATGGTTCGACAATGTCCATAACTTTATCCATATCGTTCAAATTATCTGCAAGATATGGAAGAATCGACATTGCACCGACCTTGAGTACACCGTAACAGTTTGATCCTACATCAGAGATCTGAATGCTGCCGTCACCTACCGCGGTTAAATAGTCATTTGCGCTGTAAGAGAGTTCTCCCGGAGCTCGAACTGTAATTTCTACCTGTCCGTCGGTTGCTTCATACACTTCATCTGCAAATTGCTGACATAATACAGAAGATGGATGCGTCAGCGAGTTGATCACACAGAAATCCCACTTTACACTGACTTTACCGTCGCCTGCTTCACCCTGCGCATCATTTGCTCCGCATGCGCAAAGGGAGAAAAGCAAAACAAAGCATAATACGATTGATAAGACCTTTTTCATTTTTTCTTCCTTTCTCATTTTTTGTTTTAACCTCTTTGTTTTTATGCTTAAAGTTCCATTTCATCGCCATAGGCCATAGAAATGCACTCACAGCTCGGTGCACATTTTTTTAATGCAGTTTTAAATCGTTCCAGATATTCCTTTCCGCGGTAGTGCATCGGTATTATCTTTTTTGCACCCAACATCTTTGCACAGACTGCAGCGTCTTCCGGATCCATTTCATCTAAGCTTCTTCCATCCAAATCGACACCGCCGATACCGATAATTGCGATTTCCGGCTGATACAGTTCCCCCCACAGCTTCATGTCCATCGTGAGAGAGGTATCGCCTCCGAAAAATATAGTCGGATATCCTTCTGTCTTGATAAAATAGCACAACGGTTCGCCTGTAATAAACCTTCCGTCCTCCAAATGTCGAAACGCAATATGCCTTGCGTCAACCGCTTTGATCTTAAACTCTCCAAACGGATAAGTTGCTCCGCTAGTCGTCAGCTCGCATCTTGGGCCGTTCAAATCGCCAAATCCTGCAAGTTCCGCCATAATCATCGTGGTATGATCACCGAGGATCTTCGTTGTTTCAGAGTGCCCCATAATTTCCATCGCTTGTGCGAAATGATCATTTGCCGGATGGCTTGTCAGAATCAGATCAACGGTCAAGTCGGAATAATCTACCGGTGTCGCCGGTATTCCCAAATCTTCGTCGCCTGCCAGAAAAGGATCCGTCAGAATCGTTTTTCCGCTTGGCCCGGTAAGCAAGAAGGATGCCCATCCTAGATACTGTACTTTCAATGACATTTTCGTACCTCCTCGAATTGATTTCTTTATTTGACATTATTTTAACTGCAAATACTATGCCATTTTTTTTCTGATTTTTTGATGCTTTATCTTCCTTTTCGAGTAAAAAATAATTCAAATTTTCCTTTTCGAGTTAAAATCAACTTATCTTTCCTGTAATATAACAAAAATGGCCTGTATATAATAGCTATACAAGACCATTTTCATTCACTTATGTTTTGCAAAAAGCTGTACGCAAGAAATCTTAATAAATATCCCGATTACGATGTACGCTTTCTGCGATTTTCATAATGTTTTCAGCGGAAACAGAAGCCGGTACACTGTTTGAATCCGATATGATATAACTGCCGTCCGGACCTAAGTCATCCATGCAACCTCGAATGTAATCTTCGATTTCATTATCGTCGGCATCTGTCATAATATGTTTAATTTCAATATTTCCGACTAAACATACTTTTTTGCCGTATTCTTTTTTCAGCTTGATCAGATCCATAGCTCCCGGTTCCAACGGATGAAGGCCGTTCATCCCTAATTGTAGCAGATCGTCAAGAATCGGCATGAGATCACCGTCACTATGAAAAATCCAAGGAATGCTTATTTTGTTCGCCGCTTCTTTCAGATGCGGGATAAATATCTCATTTAGCTGTTCGGAGGTAAAGAACGGTCCTTTCTTATCCGCTAAATCATCGAAAGACCAAAGAAAGTCAAATCCAAGTTCCATAAGATTTTGAATATGCCTTGTCATCCATTCGGCGTAAAAGGCGACAACTTCTTTCACGAACTCCGGCTGTGTTTTTGCATAGTCAATGCAAGCTTGTTGTCCAATACTGATTAAGGTCGGAGAAAAGCCTAGTCGAATACGACAGAACAATGCAAACTCCCCCTTATAGCGGCGGACAAACTCTGCCCCCTCTTTGTATAAGCTTTCATCGTCAACATCGGGGAATCCGTTCTTCCATGCATTTAAGGTGTCTAGTGTAAGCAGACCGCCTGCATTCAGATAATTACCCGCTTCATTTCTTTCCAAGCGCGGCATGACCGGTGTGAGTAGCTGGAAACCCAAGGCGTCTAAGCCTAATTTTCTAGCCACTCTGACGTCGGTAGCTTCATCCGGTTCCAAAGATTTGCATCTATCACCAGGTAAAAATGTCGGAGACCAATTCACCTTATAATCATGTACAGATTCGATTTTCTCACCAATAATGCCTTCACGTATCAGTGGGTGCATGTACCCAAATGCAAAGGGTACCTTATCAGGAACACCATGCGCAAGAGCGGTCAATACTCTCTCAACAGAATCCATTTTTAGGCCTCTCTTCCTTTAACTAAGCCGAACATTTCCGTAAAGTCAATGTGACGATACCTTGTTTTTCCGTTCTTCATTGTCATCTGCGGAATCATAATATGATGCGCCGGTAAGGAATTTCCGTAAGAGTCCGTAAACGTAAATTCTCTGTCCTCGATTTTCATCACCGTAATATCTGCAAAGGCGCCCGGCTTTAATGTGCCAATTTCACCTTCCATTCCCATCAGTTTTGCTGGAGTTTCCGTTGTCGCACGAATGACTTCTGTGAGCGGCATGCCCAGCGTCCATAATCTTGTCATTACGACCGGCAAGGAAAACAACCTTTCCTGATAAGCACTGAAAGTGATCAGGTCCGTACTGATGCAGTCCGGCATAAATCCTTGTTCAATTGCTGCCTGTGCCAACGGGAAACAGCAGTGAATTCTTCCGTGCGCACAGTCAAAAAATACACCGCGCTCTCTGGCCTCTAAGACTTCCGGCAACACCTTATTATTTGCATCAAGGATATTATATTCCCCCATTCTCTGGAACGTATGGCAAAGCACATCGCCCTCTCCCATTTCATTAACAATGTCCTGCATCGGAGTAAGCGGATATGTCGCGTGAACCGACAATCTGGTGTTCAGTTTTCTTGCCAGCTTAACAGATGCTTTCAGCGGTTCAACTCCCATACCATCCGAAATGTCTTTTCCCAATCTCAGCTTCAGTCCATAGATATACTGCGGATATCTGCTAAATAAGTCTTCTAGCCCTTTTTCATCGTAATTTTCAGGCCGAATATCTTCCATGTACTGCGGAGTACATAAGCCTCCAGATGCGACGTTAATCGAAGCCTTCATCGTAACAAGCGCCGGATATATCGTTGATCTGACAAATGCCTCGAAACCGGAACTTCCCACGGAACCTGCATCGTGGCAGGAGGTTACGCCATTCGGCAATGTATACAGATCAGGTTCGACGCCAGTTACATTGAAGTTCCAAGAAAAGTGTGCGTGATGATCGATCAATCCTGGAAGAACATAGTAACCATTGCACTCGATAACTTCCTTTACATCTTCAGGGTTGACTTGTCCATTCTCAGGAGCAGGTACAACCTTGTTTCCCTTCACAAGTACATCGGTAACTTCATCAATATTACGAGCAGGATCGATCACATGACCATTTCGAAACCAAAAATCATATTTTTTTTCAGGCTCAATTACTTTCATTTTTTCCTCCTAACCATTCATAAAAGCAAGCGTTGACCATGGAACAAATGTCGTTACGACAATGACGAGCAGGCAAATGAGTAAGAACATCGGCATTTCTTTCATGATATCTGTAAATTTGATTTTCGCGATTCCGCAGCCCATAAACAAATGTACACCAAGCGGCGGAGTGAGCATTCCGAATGTAATATTTACAACCATCAGTGCACCAAAATGAATCGGATCGATATTCAGTGCCGTGGCAATCGGAAGCAACATTGGAGTCAGGATTAAAACTGTGGAGATCTGATCCATAAAGGTTCCTGCAACGAGAAGAATCAACATGACAATCAGAAGGAAGACGCCCTTCGACATATCCTGCGCCAGGATAAAGTTGACCATTGTTGCCGGAAGCTGTCCTACAGTCAGCATCTTTCCGAAAGCGGATGCTACAGCAATAATGAACATGATCGTTGCTGCAGATGAAGTGCTGCGGATCATAATATTCTTAAGACGTGCCCACGTTAATTCTTTCGTGATAAAGACTCCGACGAAAAGCGCATAACCGCATCCTACGGCTGCTGCCTCAGTCGGTGTGAAAAAGCCACCGTAAATTCCTCCCAAAATAATGAGCGGCATCAGCAATGGCCAAATGCCTTCCTTTAACGCGATGAGGAATTTGTTTAAACTAAAGCGTTCGCCGCCGCCATAATTTCTTTTCTTTCCGGTGTATAATGAATAAACACAAATCAGACCTGCTGTCAGTAAGCCCGCAATAATAGCGGAAAGTAATTGATCCGCAATGGATGTTCCTGCGATAACTGCATAATTGATCAGCGCTACGCTCGGCGGGATAAAAATCCCGATGCAGCCTGCCGTTGCGCAGAGGGCTGCAGACCATGCAGCTGAATAACCGGCAGCAACCATTTCAGGAATCATAATGCCGCCGATGGCAGCAAGCGTTGCCGGGCCGGATCCAGATATGGCGCCAAAAAATACGCAGGCTACTGCAGCAACCATTCCCAGACCGCCCGGTACATTTCCGACAAGAGACTTCGCAACGTTAACTAATCGTTTCGAGATACCTCCGCCTTCCATCAAATTTCCTGCAAGTATGAAAAACGGGCAAGCCAATAATGGGAATGAGTTTATTCCCTGCAGCATCCAAGAGCCTGCAGTATTTAAAGTGAAATTGCCTGTGATAAATAAAGGTGCGATCACTGCCAATCCCAATGAATACGCAATCGGGAACCCCAGAAGCGCAAATACGAAGAAAAAGACAAACATTAAAATCAGCATTTCTGTCATCATTTGCACTCACCTCCTAACGATGCGTCCTCTTGTTTTCTTTCTTTAAATCCGCTATAGAACTTATATCCAAATTCTATCAGCATTAAAATCGCGCCGACAGCAACACATGCATATACAAATCCCATACTGATCTCGAGTGCGGTGGATTTTTGTGTGTACTGTTTTGCAACCATAAGATAGCCAATATAGCAAAAAACGATAGAAAACGCGATTCCTGTTAAGTTCATAAATTGACTAATGATGAATTGAAGTTTCTGCGGAAATCTTTCAACAAAGACATCAATTCCTACATGTTCACTCCGCCCTATACCGAGCGCAGCGCCTATCATCGTCATCCACATGACCAAAAATTTTACAAGTTCTTCGGTCCACGGCATTGCAAGATTCAATGTGAATCGATTAATCGCCGCTAAAAATGTAACAATTGTCATGGTTCCCAGTATCACGCTTCCAAATATTTCTTCGAATTTGTGAATGTATTTCATGTAAACTGAAACCTCCTCTGTCTGTGTGAAAACAGAGAGCGAGACGATCCTCGCTCTCCATCCGTTAGCCGGTTTTGCCGGTTCTAAAGGTTATCTGCCTAACTGCTTCATTGCTTTGTCATAGAATTCTGCTCCGATAACATCTCTGTTTTCAGCGTATACATCAGCGCATAAATCAGCTAACTCTGCACGTACTTCTGGGGATACTTCATTAATAATCAATCCATTGTCAGCCATTTTCTGTGCAGCCTCTTCCTGTGTGGTTCTGGTTGTCTCTTTCATTTTCGCTGCCGCTTCAGCACCGACTTCTCTGACTAATGCCGCGATATCTTCCGGTAAAGAGTCCATCGTTTTTTTCGATGCCAAAATAACGCCAGGAGTGTACATGTGCTGTGTAGTGCTCATGTATTTAACAACGGTTTCCATCTGTGCTGATGCAAATAATGCGTTCGGGCCATCTGCACCGTCTACCGTTCCCATCTGTAAGCCGGTATACACATCAGACCATCCCATAACAGTTGGATCTGTGCCAAATGCGGTCCACATGCCTACGGAAATGGAAGATTCAATCGCTCTGATCTTCAACCCTTTTAAGTCCTCCACCTTCTCAATCGGTCTTTTGTTGTTGAAGGTGTTTCTAAAGCCGTACTCGCACCATCCAAGATTTTCGAGGCCGATGTCTGGAAGCATCGCTGACAGTTCTTCACCGATTTCGCCGCCGTACAATGTATCTGCAGATTCATAGTCACTGACTAAATACGGCAAATCAACAATTTTGAACGCATCAAGGTAGTTTTCAACTGCTACAACAGAGCCTCCGAAGAAGTCTAAGGTTCCGTCCATCATCATTTCACAGGCCGGAACTTGGTCTGCTAGCGTTGCACTTGGATAAATCTCCATGGTTACTCGTCCATTCGAACGCTCTTTTAACTGTTCTGCCATGTACTCAGCAGCGAGATGAATCGGTTCCGATGTGGATGATCCGTGCGCGAATCTCAGTGTATAAGTCTGTTCGCTGTCATCTCCGCTGGAACTGTTCCCACATGCTACCATGGTAAAAATCAATACCATAATCAGAATAAGTGCTGATACCTTCTTTTTCATGTTCTTCTCCTTTTCTTTTTATACATTGTTTTATCGTGAACTGCTCACCGCAGCAGTCTCCTTCTTCACAAGATTTATTTTTTTAAGCCATCCAAAAACTCAAGGTAAGCCTTCTTAAACTCAGGACGCGGGGTTCCAAAAATATCCATCTGGAAGCAAGGAATGCTGGTGTCATGTACATCAATATAGTGTTCCACATTAGCCGGGACAGTTACAAAGCCGCCTGGCGTAAGGTGATACGGAACACCTTCTACATAGTAATCACATTCGCCTTCGATCACCAGTGCGATCTGTTCTTCCGGATGTGAATGCGGTTTCTTCTCGTGTCCTGCCTCAACAATTCCTAAAGTAACTGTACAGTCATCTGCGCCCATTGCAAGGGTTACCTGTTTCATTCCCGGTCTCAGCGGCCGAAACGGCATCTGATTCCAGTTTCCTGACATTATTTCACTCATTTCTTTCTCCTTATCATGTTCGTAATATATTTTTTTCGCTTAAAAATCTAATTCTAATCTAATTAAAGGCCCATGACAGAGCTAGGATTTTCACTGGTCATCAGTCTCAGTTCATCCTTTGTAAATCCCTGTCTGAGCAGTCCATCGAGTACATTGTCAAATCCCTTTACCGGATCAACATTGTCCTTCTGACCAAAGTCTGTCGAAATAATTACATGCTCTACGCCTGTTTTTCTGATGTTCTGAGCCATCTGTTCATAATTCCACATATGGTGTCTGCTGATTTCGCAATACATGGTGCCGACCCACTCAATCCATACACCTAAATCGATCCAGTGCTGCAATAAATCATCCGGCGTTTCCAGCATGAAGTCCGGATGATCGACCATTATCTGTTTTTGCATTCCCATCTTGCATGCTTCTTCGACAACTCTGTTGATTTCATAGCAATCGCCATGTCCTGTCGCGAGAAGAACGTCCGGATGTTCTTTGATGATCTCTAAAATTTCTTTGATCTCGGAGCGGCAATTATTTTCTTCATCTACCAAGCGAATCGCAGTTTCCTTGATAACCACGCCGTTAGCCAGCTTTGGAAAACTCGTACCTTTTAAAACAGCATTAATGTGATTCTGCGCGGAAACCGTCGGCAGCCAAATGACTTTACATCCTGCGCTGATTGCAGATAAGACCGCATATGGATTCAAGCCTCCGTTTGTATTGTTCAAGCAGAGCGCACCGATCGCTTTGCATTTTCCGTTCGGATTTACATAATCGTTTACAATCGTGCATCCAGGACCGGTCATCATATGATGGTCTTTGTGCACGACTGCCTTATATCCGAATTGCTCACAGCGAAGTGTCAGCTGTGCGATATCACATCTGCGTGCCATCAAAGACGGCGCAACATGGAGATGCATGTCCACAATTCCCTCAAGTAAGTCTCCGTGATGAATCACATATTCATCCTCTAATTTTTTCCAGTCAATACTATTGTCCATTTTATACCTCCTATGTGTTTTATTTATAGTTGAAAATTATAAAACAAGTTTATCTGCACCTTTCAGCGACATTATTTTACGGACATCTGCGGAAGTCGCTATTTCATATCCCATGCTCATTGCCATATCTCTAACGACAGCAACTTGTTCTCTGCCGGATTGTATGAATCCACGCGGTTTATCACCGTTTCCAAGCGTAACCCTTACATTGCTTCCCAGTGCCAGTCCTGCGCTTGCCATGCGTATTTGTTTTTCTCCCATGCCACCGATGGACCAAAAAAAATTTTTGCTCCCCAGCACTCTGCAGGCCGTGTCATACAAAAAAGTCAAATTGTTTACACTAGCTGGTATTCCTCCCACAATACCCAAAACAAACTGTATATAGACCGGCGTTTTAATAATGCCTTCTTTGATAAGATACGCAATGTTGCTGATCGTGGCAACATCATAAACAACAAATTCCGGCCTTGTTCCGTTTTCATTCATCGTTCGAAGACATTTTTCAAGGCGATTAAATCGTTTGGCAAAACTAGCCTCTCTTGCTGAAACAAACGGCGTCTTCTTCCATCTGCTCTCCTCCCAAGACATTTCGATAATCTCCGAAAGGCCGAAGTTCATCAATCCGACATCCAATGTCGCAAGCTCAGGTTTAATTGCCGCTACCGGAGCGAATTGTTCTTCTAAAGAGCTTAACTGATTTACTCCCGTTGTTATGCAGCAAATTGCATCACATCTGCTGCGAATAAATTCGAGTGTCTTTCTCATCAATTCTATTCTCTGCTCTGCCGCTTCCGTCTGCGGAGTCCCTGTATATACATATACAACTGCCGCACCTGCTTCGTAAGCACGAATCGCTTCTTCAGCGTTCCTTTTTGAGAAAAGATTTGTTCCTGAAGCACATAGCTCTTCGTTAAAGGCGGCGGTAATAAACATTTTTCTTCGCATTATCTCAGTCCTCCCGTTTGCAATTCGAAAAATGCACACTTTCATGTTTACTATTTAACATTTGCAAACTTTATGCCATTTTAGTCCCACATCATTTATTTTCAAAAACGTCTTTTTTTCTCTTGTCTTTCCGATTCAATCTGATATAATAGTCCTGTGTTCGAGTCATTTTTAACTTTTTTAATTTATAATTAACTCAAAAAGGAGATGTGATATACTTTGTATAATAAGAACTATGATTACATTGACCAGCGCTGTATTGATATGTTTACTCTTGCAGACATGGTCAATCAACCCATACATATCATCACACCTGACGGTATTCTCCGTTTCGTTAATCAATCTTGGTGCCTTATTTACGGAAAAAGTTCTGAAGAAGTATTAGGCAAACACATCGAAGATGCAATTCCGATTACAAACTTCTACGTTTCCTTAGATGATCCCCTCAACTTTGATTATTCTAAATTTAAATATCATTTATTGAAAGAGCCTATAAATAGATCCGCTGCAATCGTTGCGTTAGAAAAGAAAAAAAGCATTACTATGCTGTCCGAAACGCCGTCACACAATCAAGTTATGGCTTCCTCTACACCAATCTTTAATGATAAAGACGAGGTTTCCTGCGTGTTCACCTTGATTCAAGACCTTACCATGTTGTCTGGATGGCATGACTTCATGGTTCAAACCCAAGCGAAAAACATGATGGCGCAAAAGGAACTTGCCTATTTGCGCAACAGTTTAAACGAATCCACGATCATTGGGAACTCGAAGCAAATAACGGAGTTAAAACAACTCATTTCCATCATTGCTCCTGCTGACGCGAGTGTCTTAATTTATGGTGAAAGCGGTACCGGCAAGGAATTGATTTCAAAGGAGATTTATTCGCAGAGCATGAGAAACGGGAAGCCTTTTATCACTGTAAACTGCGCGGCCATACCTGACAATCTTCTAGAATCCGAGTTATTTGGGCATGAGAAAGGTTCTTTTACCGGAGCTGTTTCTTCCAAGGCAGGACTATTTGAGCTTGCCAATCAAGGCACAATCCTTTTAGATGAAATCGGTGAATTCCCTTTGCATCTTCAGCCTAAATTGCTCAGAGTACTACAAGAAAAAGAATTGCGGCGTGTAGGCGGAACGAAAAAAATACCTGTGGATGTCCGCGTGATTGCTGCAACCAATCGTGTTCTTCAGGATATGGTCAAAGATGGGACCTTCCGAATGGACCTTTTTTACAGACTCAACGTGTTTCCGATTAAGGTACCCCCGCTTCGGTCACGTCGCGAGGATATTGCCCCTCTCGCATCTTATTTTTTGTCTGGCTTTAATAAAAAGTATAAGAAAAGTAAATTTTTCACTCCGCAGTCCATTGTTGTGTTGGAAAAATATGACTGGCCCGGAAATGTTCGAGAGTTAGAGAATATTGTAGAGCGATTAGTAATCGTTGGAAATGAGCCGACGATCACAGCAGAACAGGTGGGGTACATTATGGATGCCTCGTCGCCGGATTTCGTCGATGCGAATGCCGTAAACCAGACATCTTCACTGAAAGATGCCGTAGATGCACTTGAACGTCAAATGATAACAGAAGCTTTACACACTCATAAATCCACCTATAAAGCTGCCGATGCCTTAGGCACTTCGCAATCAACGATTGTTCGTAAGATGCGGCTCTTAGGGATTTCAAAAGAAGAATAAACTTCTTTATGCTAAAAAAAGAAAAGCCTGCAGCTTCGGTCGACTGTACCAATCGACCGAAGCTGCAGGCTTTTCTTTTTAGGATACATTTAAACTTCGTTATTTTTGAATTGTCTCTTTAATCGTATTAAGGTGCTGCTTGCTCCTACTGCAAAAGAAACCCAAGTCGTTCATGCAGGTAACTAGCTGAAAGCCTTGCTTTACTCTTCTCGCTGCATCATCAGCGCTTGCTGTTACAATGCCCGGTATTTTTCCGTTCCGTTTGCATGCCAGAAGGACCTTATCAATCGCCGCTATCATTTCCGGCGAATCAACTGTATGATTTGCTGAGGAATCCGCTTTGAATTTTATACCCATCTCCAAAGACAAATCCCCGGTTCCGATAAAGATTCCATCAATTCCCGGCATCGCCGCGATTTCATCTACATTGTGCAGACCTTCCAGTGACTCACACTGAACGATAGTCAATGTATTATCATTGCAGACCTTAACATAGTCATCATAAGCTCCCCAGCGAGGTCCGCGCCCGCCGTTTGCACCGCGTTTACCAACCGGCGCGTATTTGGTGTTGTTAACAATATTCTGTGCTTGTGGCACGTCATTTACTAAAGGAACCATTACGCCATGCACGCCGACATCAAGCATTCTACTCATAGCCGGACCATCATACGGATTGTACACTCTGACTAATGGCGCCATACCGTACATTTCAGAGGCACGAACCATGTTTACCACAGTTTCAGCGTCTGTCTGCGCATGTTCGCAATCGATGATCACAAAATCAAATCCATTCATTCCAAGAATTTCACAATTTGTAGGGGAACTTGATGCAATAAAGGATCCAATCACAAAACCATTTTTCTCAATTTTTTCTTTCACATAATTTCGCATTTGCATGATGAAACATCCCTTCACAACTCGTTTTTATGCGCGTACTTCTACATCACTGTCTTGCGGTGCGGTCAAGTCAGGTACTTCGATTCCTCCCGCATTCCAATCAATGTCGTATTCCTCCTTAAGCCATGCGATATATTCTTCACAGCTGGAGGATCTCTTCGGGGACATGATGTCAAGCTGATAGCATGGGCCCTGTGAACGATATACCTGAGCATAATGTACGTAGTGCGGCGGAACATTCACCCAACATCCCGGTGACAGACGATACGGAACACCATTGACCCAGTAGTCACATTCGCCTTTTACAACCGTTGCAATTTGCTCATTAGGATGTGTATGCGGGCCGATCGGCATACCATTATACATTTTTCCCATGCACATGTGCAGATTCGCAGCTTCCATTGCGAAGCACTTCATGTAGCACATCACCTTTCCGTCAACGTCTTTTTTGTGATTTGGCATCCAAGGTAAATCATTGTAGTTGCCATACATAATCTTTGCCATTTTTTCTCCTTTCATATTAACGTATCTATATGCGGCCTACATACGGATACTGATTTTAACTTTGTAGTATAATTCCATATAGCAAGTTTCATGCCATTTTATTTTCGGCCGCTGGAACGTGGATAATTCATGGTTATACATTAAATATCTTTAAATATCTTTTTCTTTATATTTGTATTTCAATTCATTTTTAACTTGTATAATTCAATCCATGTTCGTCGCGTCACTTTTTCTTCAAATATGACTTATTTCTTAATTGATAATACAGGCACCCCTTATTTTATCTAGTAATTAAGATAATGCGGTGGCAGGCCGGCAAGAATGTCACTGGTTAGACTGTAAGATGCAATCGGATAACGAAGTCCATTTTTACTTAAGCCCTCCATACCGCGCACGGCTTTCACAGCATCTTCCGGAGTCAATGTGACACGTAAATCAGATTCTGACATTCCTGCAAATTTTTTATCCGCATAGCAAGGAAGGCCGACTCCCGGTTTCCCTGTAGTAAAAGTTTTGCCCCAAGAATCAGAACAAGTGGACTCACCTACAAAAGAAAATTCTAATTTGCAGTAGTCGCTGAACTGCAGACCGGCAAGCAAAATAAACGCTTGGGCAGGTGTAACATTAAAAACAACAACATCCGGTTCTATTCTCCCAGAAGAAAGCGGCGACGCAACGATTGCGACATATTCAGGAGGAATACACTCAAGTGCAAGATTGTGCTCTTTCGATGCCTCCAGATTGTCAAACCACACCTGATTGAACATCTCTCCTGAGTACCATTTCTCGTCACGCTGAAACATTCCGTTAATCCCTCTGCAATAATTCGCATGTATATTTTTGCTCATACATGCACTTGTCCAATTAAACTGCGCAGCATGGCTTATAATCGTGCAAGGCGGCATGTGTTTTTGATGTATTCTTACTTTTGGAACACGCTTTACTTCCTCCTCAGTTTTAAACCATTTCATCGCCACCGGCGGATAGTTCAGCCGCAATAGGGCTGTTGCTTTTTCGGATATTTCTTTCCAATCATATTTCTCCATTTTTTCCTCCTTATGTTCTTCGCAAGTATTTAATTTTTAATTAAAGCAATCTTCATGCCATCTTCGCATTGAACACAAAAAATCTTTCCATTCTTCGATATGCCTTTGCGTTCTCTTTTGATTTACAATTCCGACTTTATCAACTAAAAATTGATCCGAAGATAAAAAACAAAAGACCCCTACATTTATAGAGGTTCTTTTGAGTCATCTCTAAATCATTGCTGATTCTTGATTTACTTTTGATTCATATTAAGATCTGTTAAAATAAAGAACTGGAAGATATTTTCAAATTTGCTACACGTCGCTCCGGTCAGTGTAATGCGTATGCAGCAGCTGATGCGCGCGCATACCGCCTGCCATACCGAGATATTCCTTGTAGAGCTTCTTGACGGTCGGATTGTTGTGCGCTTTGCGGATAAACTTTTCGCGGTCACCCTTGTAGAGCGCGCTGGCGCGTTTTTCCTTAAAATCTACCCAGTTTCGTACATCCGAAACCTGCAGCGGCTGCCCGCCGCCGTTGATACAGCCGCCCGGGCAGGCCATGATTTCGATAAAATCAAAATGCTCTCCTGCCTGCACACGCTCCATGAGTTTGCGCGCGTTGCCAAGCCCATGTGCCACCGCCGCGCGCACCGTCAGATCGGCGATTTCAACCTCTGCCACCTTGATACCGTCATCCAGACCGCGCACCTGCATATAGTCGATGGCATCGGAACTGGTGCCGTTCAAAAGATCCGCAACGGTTCTGAGCGCCGCTTCCATCACGCCGCCGGTCGCGCCGAAGATCAGACCCGCGCCGGTTGAAACTCCAAGTGGATTGTCAAATTCACCGTCTCCGATCGCGTTGAAATCGATCCCGATCATCTTAATCATACGTGCCAGTTCCCTTGTCGTGATGACTGCGTCCACATCCGCCAGCCCATTGACCGAAAGCTCCGGTCGCTGCGCCTCATATTTCTTAGCCACACAAGGCATGACCGAGACCACATAGATCGACTGCGGATCGATGTCGTTCTTCTCTGCGTAGTAGCTCTTGATGATCGCACCCATCATTTGATGCGGTGACTTGCAGGTAGACAAGTTCGGCAGCATCTCCGGAAAGTTGTGTTCGCAGAACTTGATCCAGCCCGGCGAACAGGATGTGATCAAAGGCAGGACGCCGCCGCCGCGAATGCGGTCGATCAGCTCCGTTCCCTCCTCCATGATCGTCAAATCCGCTGCCGTATCTGTATCGAAGACCTTATCAAAGCCCAGCATGCGCAACGCTGTCACCATCTTACCCGTCACATCGGTACCGATCGGATTGCCGAATTCCTCGCCGAGCGCCGCGCGAACCGCCGGCGCTGTCTGAACAATCACATGTTTCTCCGGATCATAGAGCGCATCCATGACCTCATCGATGCTGCGATGCTCCTGCAGTGCTCCAGTCGGACAGACATTGATGCACTGCCCGCAGTTGACGCAGACTGTCGTGTCCAGACTGCGGTTTTCGGCGGCGCCGATGACCGTATGATAACCGCGGTTGATGGCGGAGATCGCACCGACCGTCTGGATATTGTTGCAGACGCTCACGCAGCGTCTGCAGAGAATACAGCGGTTCGGGTCTCTTTGGATTGAGATTCCGTCATCAACGTTCAATGGCTGGTCACTGGTGATATGTTCCTGATATTTAACATAGTTTTCAAAATGAACATCCATCTTATCCGTCAGGATCTGCAGTTCGCAGGAGTTGGTTCTGGTGCAGCTCTGACATCTCGCCGGATGATTGGAAAGAATCAGCTCCAGTGTCTTTTGTCTGACCTTCAAAATCTCCGGCGTATGGGTACGTACCTCCATGCCGTCCTTGACCGGATAGCCGCAGGCCGCCTGCAAAGCACGCGATCCCTTGACCTCCACCAGACACATACGGCAGCAGCCGATTTCGCTCACGTCCTTCAAAAAGCAGAGAGTCGGAATATGAATATTGATTTCCTTCGCCGCCTCAAGGACGGTGTAGGTATCCGGCACGTAAACCTGAATGCCGTCGATTGTTACATGTACTTTTCCCATTTTGGACTCCCCCTTACGCGTTCTTCATGATAGACTTGAATGGACATTTCGCCATGCAGACACCGCACTTGATACATTTGTCCTGATCGATGCTGTACGGCTCTTCCTTGCTGCCGCTGATCGCGCCGACCGGACAGTTCTTGGCACAAATACCGCAGCGCTTACAGATTTCATCGTCCACCACATAACGCAGCATGGAGATACAGACGCCGGCCGGACATTTTTTGTCTCGTACATGCGCCTCGTATTCGTCTCGAAAATACCGCATTGTCGAAAGCACCGGATTCGGCGCGGACTGCCCGAGGCCGCAGAGTGACGCGCGTTTGATGGTATGCGCCAGTTCTTCCAGCTCGTCGAGATCTTCCATTGTGCCCTTTCCCTCGGTGATACGCGTGAGGATGTCCAGCATTCGGCGCGTACCGATGCGGCAAGGTGGGCATTTGCCACAGGACTCATCTACAGTGAACTCCAAAAAAAACTTCGCGATGTCCACCATACAAGTGTTTTCATCCATGACAATCATGCCGCCGGAACCCATCATCGAACCGAGTTTGCTCAGCGCTTCGTAATCGATCGGTGTGTCCAGATGCTCTGCAGGAATGCAGCCGCCCGACGGGCCGCCGGTCTGCGCGGCCTTAAATGCCTTGCCGCCCGGAATCCCGCCACCGATGTCGTAGACCATTTCCCGGAGCGTCGTACCCATCGGAATCTCCACCAAACCGGAGTTGTTGATCTTGCCGCCGAGCGCGAAAACCTTCGTGCCCGCGGATTTTTCGGTACCAATGCCGCGGAACCAATCCGCGCCTTTGAGCAAAATCTGTGGCACATTAGCAAAGGTTTCAACGTTATTAAGCACCGTCGGCTTGCCAAAGAGACCGCGCACCGCTGATGAAGGCGGTTTGAGACGAGGTTCCCCGCGGTTGCCTTCGATGGAAATCATCAGCGCAGTCGCTTCGCCGCAGACAAAGGCGCCTGCGCCGAGACGAATCTCAATATCAAAGTTCAGTCCCTTGCCAAGGATATTTTTACCCAAAAACCCATACTCGTGCGCCTGCGCGATTGCGATCTTGAGACGTTCCACCGCCGTCGGATACTCCGCGCGTACATAGATATAGCCGGACTGTGCGCCGATCGCGTAAGCCGTAATCGCCATCGCTTCCAGAACAGAATGCGGATCATCCTCCAAAATTGAACGGTCCATAAACGCGCCGGGGTCTCCTTCGTCCGCATTGCAGACCACGATCTTTTCGTTGGTTTGCTGCTGTGCCGCGACCTCCCATTTGGTCCCCACCGGGAATCCCCCGCCGCCTCTGCCGCGCAGTCCGGAATCCTTGACGACCTCAATAACATCCTCCGGCTGCATTTCATACAACGCTTTGGCGAGCGCCGCGTAGCCATCGAGCGCGATATATTCCTCGATGCGTTCCGGATTGATCCGTCCGCAGTTTTTGAGCGCGATGCGGTTCTGTTTGGAGAAAAAATCCTTTTCGTGCGGTGAAAGCAGGCGTTCGACGATCTTACCGCCCTTGACATGACTCTCCCAAATTTCCTCCATATCATCCTCTGAAACCTTGGTGTACATCACGCCCTCCGGCTGCACGACCAGAATCGGACCTTCAGAGCAAAGGCCGAAACAGCCCGTCCGTTCGATCGCGATTTCGTCCTGCATCGCGTCTTTTGCCGCCAGCTCCGCAAGACGCGCGATCAGCTTGCCGGAACCGGAAGAATGGCAGCCGCCTCCGCCACATACCATAAGAGAAAGTCTCGCGCCGCTTTTTGCGTTGGCATCAAAGCGGTGTCCAATCTGCGCGAGGGTGTTTGCCTTAACCTTTTTTAAGTCCTCTCTCGATACGAGCCGCTCGCGGCGCGGCGCGGCCTGCTTTTGATTTTTCGCTGTTTCGCTTCTTTCCTTATATGCTGTCATGCGCCCTGTACTCCTTCCATCTGTTCGTACTTGCTGATAATGCCATCAATCTCATCGACCGTCAGTCTGCCGTAGACCTCTTCATTGATTGTCATGACCGGCGCCAGACTGCAGGCGCCGATGCAGCGGCAGGAATCCAGTGAAAACAAACCGTCCTCGGTACATTCGCCGACTTCGATCATCAGTCTTTCTTTGAGTTTATCCAAAATCTCCGCCGCGCCCTTGACGTAACAAGCGGTGCCCAGACAGACACTGACGCGATATTTTCCCTTTTGGGTCAAGGAAAACTGCGAATAAAAGGTCGCGACGCCGTATACTTTCGCCTCCGGAATTTCCAACCCTCTCGACACCTTCTTCATCACCTCCGGCGGCAGATAGCCAAAAATGTCCTGCGCCTCATGCAGAACAGGTATCAACGCCCCCTGTGTGTTCTTGTATTTTTCGATTACCTCTTCCAGCTGTTGCATCTGGTTTGTTTCACTGCAGCACATGTTTTCTCTCCTTTGCACTTCTTTACACTCACGTTTTTATGATCCTGAAAAATTCGCCGCGCGATCGTTCCGAAATTCCGACAAAAAATCCCGCGCGTATCATCCGGATTCACGGACACACGCCCCTGCCCTTCGTCTTTTTCGCTTCTGTTTGCCGTTCACCCGCAATCCCAGAGGATTTCGCGGTTTCTGCATCCGTCGCGCCCAAACCGCCGCTCCCGTGGGCAAACAAAATGATGGCGAAACCGCCTGCCACAGAGTAGTCTGCGCGCAAGCGGTTTGTATTTCAGTTGCTATGATTTCACCATAAGCACTAAGCTCTACCTTCGCCTTGCGGCTCTGCAATCAGCGAGCCAGGGCTTCAACTCGCAGTGTCAAAGTCATTGTACCATAAGGATACACGCTTCACAATCATTTCATGGAAGAATTACAGAAAAAAATATCAACGCTTAGGACACATCCAGATGCCCGCACGCAGATAAGAGCGCTTTGTCTGCCGCCCGCGTGCGGCCCTTGGCGGATTTCACACCGCCTGCGTCCCTTTACAGCTTCGCGGCGATTTCCTCGATGCGTGTCAGCCGTTTGTTGATGCCGGATTTTTTGAGCGGCGGATCCGAAAGCTCGCCAAGCGCGGCAATAGAGATATCCGGATTCGCCAGCCGCAAAAGCGCGGTCTGTTTCAGCTTGTCCGGCAGGAAATTCAGACCCTTGGTCTTTTCAATCTTACGAATTGCTTCCATCTGCTTCATCGAAGCCTCGATGGAGCGGTCCATATTGGCATTATCACAGTTGACCGTACGTTTAGCAGAATGTACCATACCCTTCTTGATGCGGGTTTCTTCCAAAGAAAGCACCTGTTGGCTCGCACCCATGATAGCCAGCATATCGCTGATATAGTCGGCTTTTTTCATATAGACCACATACCGTTTGCCGCGCTGCGCGATCTTGCAGCTCAAATCTACAAAAGAGTTGATCAGCTTTTTGAGATCGTTCGCCATATTCTGCGACTCCAGTACGAACTCCAGATCATAGCTTTTTTCGGGATCGCTCATCGTGCCGACACCCATAAAAACGCCGCGCAGATAGGCTTTTTTGCAGCATTTGCTGCCTATAATACCGCTATAGATGCCGTCCGAAATATAATTGTTGCCCTCACGTACCAAAAGGATTCCGGTTTCGCGCAGAATCTGCTCGCTGCGGTTGTCCGCATCGATGGTCAGGCTGTAAGCGTACTTCTGTCCGGCCTGCGTCTTGCCGACAGTCTTTCCTTCGCCGATTTCCAACTTTGTTTCGATGCCAAAGTAGTCCTGCAGCAGCTTTTTGTAATGTCTGGCTACCGCGGGATTTCGGGTGGTGACAATAATCTTGAACTTGCCAAAGCCCGCAAGCCCGATGCTGCCCGCCACGCGCAAAAATCCTGATATTTCCGCCAGCATGCAGCACTTCTTTTCCGGCTGCACACGAGCCAGCTCATTCTTGGTATCCGATGCAAACGACATTACACGTCCTCCTCTTTTTTATGCGATTCCGCTTGTCTTTCCTGCTCCCGTTGGTGAACGCGATAACTCAAAACAGTTGCGCTGACGCCGAGGCAAAAAGCCAAAATCCCGATGACAAGGTATCCCAGCGCGCCATTGTCGCTAAAAATGCTCGCCGTCGTCCCGAAATTCACATGGTCGGCAGAACTCGCTTTCTCTGCAAGGCTCGGCATACAAAGGGAAATTCCCACAATAAAAATCAGCGATATCGCCGATGCGGACACCGCAATCAGCCGTTCGCGCCGTCGTCTTTTTTCTCTTTCTTTTTCCGCGATTCGCTGCTTGACCGCGGCAACGCGTTCCGCATTGCTTCGCATTCGTAATTTCCTCCCATTCCAATCGTCCACGCAGCCCCTCTTAGGCGTAGATATACAAGGGCAAAGGGCCGCTGTATTTTTGCACCGGCGCGAAGCGAGCCTCGCCGCCGCATGAGTTTTACTCTCGGTTTTAGGTATTATACTACATCTGTTCAGTTAAAACAAGAATTTCTTTGTCCGCGGAGAGGCCCTCTAAAGAAAAATCCGGAGGAACAAGACGCATCTCGAAAAAACCTCAACAAGAAAGCCCGTATCGTTTCCCGCACTTCTCCATAAGCACACACATGTGGCAGGAAACAGATGGCGAGAATTTCGACACAGGCCTAGATACCTCTCGCGAGGCAGCACGTTCAAATGCCTTATCTGACTTTCAGATATTTTTTTTGCCCGTCAGCGTCGCGCCGGATCAAATATATACCGCTCGGCATGATCTGTTTGCCGGACAATACAGCTTTCACCTGCTTGATATCATCCGTCCTGAGATACAGTCCGGTACTGCAGGAGCGGACGAGCTCGGTCGGCAGCTTTTTGAGTGTCGAGGCGATACCCGCCTCCTCCAGCATATCTTCGGCATAGGCCGCCTTATAAAACGACGAAAACGAAATCACATATTCCTGAATCATCTCATCTTTGCACCTCCTTCGTTTTTAGTTCTTTCTGCAGGAAATTTTCACGCGAGCATGAACAGCAAGCCTGCTGCGCGTCAAAAGCCGCGGTCATGCTTTGCCTATTTCGCGTTGATATCCGCACCTTATCGGTTCGTATGTAAGCCGCGCTTACGACATCGCCCTATAGGAGTTTGCTAAACCGCAAACGATCCCGGGCAGGCGTCAGGAAATCGCGCGTAAAATCAATTCCTTGAAGGAGGCTTTGTCTACCTGTTCTTCCGCGAGGAGGTCATACATGCCGACTTCCTTTCCGTCTTTCATCACATATAAGATCCCGACCTTGCTGCCCGCAGCCAGCGGCAGCGGAACTTCCTCTGACAGTTCGATTTTGGTGGTGATGCTGTCTTCCTTACCCTTCTGTACCAGACAGGTCACTCTCTCCGCGCTGACAACATTGATCTCCTGCGGTGTGCCCCGTTCGACCCGCATCCTGGTCATTGCCTCATCTTTCTCCGCGATTACCCTGCTGCTGAAGTTCGCGAAGCCGTAATCAAACAGCTTGGTGACCTGCGCGTTGCGGAGCTTGGAAGTCTCACAGCCCAGCGCGACCGCGATCAAATGTGTATCGTCACGCGTGGCCGAGGCGCTCAGGCAGTAGCCTGCTTCTGCTGTGAATCCGGTCTTGATCCCGTTGCAGCCCGGATAGGCTTTGATCAGTTTGTTGGTATTGGTCAGTCCGAACTCCTTTTCCTTGCCCGGAAGTCCTACCGTAATCGTGCTTTGCCAGGTCGTAAACCACTTGTGCGTTTCCTCAAAGGCGTAGAGCTTGCGCGACATCACTGCTATATCATATGCGCTGGAATAGTGCCCTGCCACAGGCAGCCCGTTGGTATTGACAAAATGCGTGTCCCGCATGCCGAGCTCCGTCGCCCGTTCATTCATGCGCTCAACAAAGATTTCTTCGCTGCCCGCGACAAACTCGCTGAGCGCCACACAGCCATCATTGGCACTGGCCATCGCCACGCCCTCCATCAGCTCTGCGACCGTATGTGTCTCACCCGCTTCCATATACATCTGGCTGCCGCCCATCGAGGCCGCCCGCTCCGAGATCGTGACAGAATCGTCCAGCGTGATCTTTCCGCTGTCCACTGCTTCCATGACCAGCAGCATCGTCATGACCTTGGTGACTGAGGCAAGCGGCAGCTCTTTATGCGCGTCCTGCTCAAACAATACTTCTCCGCTTTCCGCGTCGATCAGTACCGCACCCTTCGCAGCGACCTCAAACGCTGCTTTCGGCATACGCTCACCCGCAGGCGCATCCTTAACCGTCTCCACCTCAATCGGTTCCTGCGTCGGCAGCCGCTCCTTCAGCTTTGATACGCCGACAAACCCACAGAGGATCAAACTCACGCCTACCAGCGATGATACGATTCTTTTCCACATAAAAAGCCCCGCCCTTTCCCGTTTCGTGGTAAAGTATATGGGGCTTTTGTATGAAATATGCCTTCCACTCCGCAGAAGCTTGGATATATCGCAAAATTTACGGTTGCAATGAAGGGATTCTACCTATACAATAATCTTAACGGTCATCATATTGTTAGGAGGACTTTACATGGCAACCACCTTAGCGCAACTCCTTGCGGATGCGCAGAAAAGAAAATTTACACAGCTGGTATCTTTTATCCAGGACATTGATGATAAACTCACACTGAAACAGATTGATGCGGTGATCATCCTAGATCCAGCGGAACAACCGCCTGCCAAAGACAACACATTGTATTTCAAAGTGGGTAACTGCATCGATTACGAAACAGACGGCAATCTTGTGATATTCGAAGACGCGCAGAAAATGTTTACGCTGTCCTACTACTTTTCCTTGCTCTTGCGCGATCACGAAAAAGATTGGTACGAAAAAATCATCGATACTTTCCTGCGCTTCGGCAATATTACATTAAAAGATCCGAATATCATGCACATGATCACCTGCTTCAATGATATTATGAAAAATCCGGTCATTGTTTACGACGAATTCTGGAATATCACAGTCAGCACGGATACATATCTGGATCTCTATGCCCGGCATGAGGACACACTCCAAAAACTTTATATCAAAAATACGTATTATTATAGGCAGAGGGTCACCTTTTTGAAGGACACCGCGCCTGTAAAGGAATGTACGCGTTTACTATTTCCTGTTACTTTCGAGGATAATATCCCAAAAGGTTATTTGGCCATCTTTGACGTAGAAACACCATATGAAGACATGGATCTCATGCTGCTGGAGATCTTTTCGAATTCTGTTCTCGTAGAAATGAAGCGTTTACTCTCCATGCAAAGTATCGAGACCAAGTTTATCAGCGACTTTCTCTATGATGTAATCTATCGTAAAACTGATAAAATTACCGAGATTACACGAAAAGCAAGCCTTTTGAATATCGAAAAAAACGCGGACTACTGCATCATCGCAATCAATCCGTTAGGCCAGATTGCAAATTTTCGGCTCGACACCAATGGATATATTTCACAGCACGAGTTTATGTATGACCGCATTATGAACAATATCAAGAATTACCACACGAAGACATTCCCTCAGGATATTGTTTCAAAGTTCGACAATGCAACATACATTCTGCACAAAATATCCTGGGCGCCGGACCGACCGCATGACGAAAAGTCCGCTCTGTATGATATGAAAGAGTTTTGTTACAAGCTCAATAATATCTTAGACGAACTTTTCGACGGAATGGACTTCCAGATCGGGATCGGTGGCATCGTAAACGGTCTGATCAATATATCCGGCAGTTTCCAGCAAGCTTGGGCAGCGATTTCATACGGTGAGATTCTTTACGGCAAAAAACAGGGTTTCATTATCTCTTATCAAGATAACAGTTTTTTAAAGCTGTTCGGTCGTTTACAAGAAACCGAAGCTTTGGGTGAGATCATTTCCGAAAATTTGATCCGCCTTTATCAATACGACGAAAAAAACGGGCAACAGCTGTATGAAACGCTCAAAATGTACCTGGATTGCAACTGCAACGCAAGAAAAGCTGCAGATAGACTTTATATTCACTATAAAACGATCCTGCACCGTCTCGATAAAATCAAAAACAATTTTGGGATTGATATTGAAAACTCCAATTCCCGCCTCTACATCGAATTGGGGATCCAGCTTTTAGATCTTAAAAAAAATTCAAAGATCTTGAACCTTGGCTGAAGTTGATACAGCAAAAGCCCCGCAAAAGGTGCAAACGTGAAACGTGAAAGATATCCCGCGGGGCTTTACTTGTATGTTGTATATTGTTAGGCAAACAAATTATGCGAATGTGACCACTGTGCCGGTCTTGCCCTCCAGTGCGTCGATTGCCTTGTCGAGGGACGTGATGATCGCTCTCTTGTCCGGATTTGCTCTGACGAATTTCATCGCAGCCTGTACCTTCGGCAGCATAGAGCCCGGTGCGAACTGTCCTTCTTCGCAGTATTTCGCCGCGTCTGCCAGAGACATGACGGACAGGTTCTCCTGATTCGGCTTGTTGAAGTTGATCGCCACCTTCTCGACCTCGGTCAGGATCATCAGTGCATCAGCATCGATCTGTTCTGCGAGCAGCTCTGCCGCGAAGTCCTTATCGATGACAGCTGCCACGCCTTCCATCGTACCGTCAGCTTTCTCGATAACCGGAATACCGCCGCCGCCGCATGCGATGACGATCGTGGAATCCCAAAGCTGCTTGATCGCATCGATTTCAACGATCTTTCTCGGCAGCGGAGAAGCAACAACGCGTCTCCAGCCTCTGCCGGCATCTTCCTTCATAGTATAGCCCTTCGTGCTTTCCAGTTCCTTCGCCTCCGCCTCGCTGTAGAACGGACCGATCGGCTTGGTCGGATTCTCGAACGCCGGGTCAGCCTTCTCAACGACCATCTGCGTCGCCAGTGTCACGACCGGAATGTTCTTGTTGCGGATATTCAGCGCATATTTCAAGGACTGCTGCAGATGATATCCGATATATCCCTGTGACATCGCGCCGCAAACGTCAAACGGCATTGCCGGTGTGACGTCCTTTGCAGTCTCAGAGGCGAGCAGGATTCTACCGACCTGCGGTCCGTTGCCGTGTACTACGGCGATCTCATAGCCTCTCTGGCTGATCTCTGCGATGTGTTCACAAGTCTGTTTTACCACTGCCAGCTGCGCTTCTGCGGTCGGTTCTGCTTTGCCGGACTGCAGGGCGTTGCCGCCGAGCGCGATAATAAGTTTTTCTTTCATCTATTATTCTCCTTTTGTTGTAAAATCAGCAGCCTACCATTGCGGCGATCAAGGCCATTCTCAGCGGTACGCTGAAGCCGATCTGTTTGAAGTACAGTTCATGTTCAGTCTTATCGATGTTGAAGTCGAATTCTCCGGCGAAACGCGGCAGGGAATGCATGATGCCGATCGTTCTGCCGTACTTTTCTTTTGCTTCCTGCAACGTTTCCAGCTTGATATAATAGTTCTTTGCTTTTTTCATGAAGGTTTCTCTTGCATCCTGTCCCTTCGGCACACTGCAGCCCGGCAGATAAACCAGATCACAGGACTGAATCAGTTCTTCCTGCTCTTTTTCGGAGAGGTCAAAATGCTCTGTGTATTTACACCCGGTAGAGTCGAGCTTTTCACGAATGGTTTCCGGTGTTCTCAGTTCGCTCGGACCGGAATATATGATCTCAGCGCCCATACGAGCAAGGCCCATCGCGAAGGATTGTCCACTTCTTGCGCGAGTCAAATCTGGTGAGGTGACAAGCACTTTGATGCCATCCAGCGTGCCTAATGCGCGATATGCTGTATACATGTCTAATAAGCCCTGCGTCGGATGTGTAATATTGCCGTAGCCGCAGCTGATGACCGGTACGGTCGCGGACTGAATGTCATCGAAGATTGTCGTATCGTTGAAATGTCTGAGACCGATAATATCCGCATACTCGGACACAACGCGCAGGGTATCGCTGAGAGACTCGTCTTTTGCTGCGGAAGAATTGGAAAGCGGATTGGATTCACTGATCACGGTTCCGCCTAAACGCAGCATCGCAGTCTCGGTACTGAAGCGGGTACGAGTGGAAGGCTGGAAGAACATCGTGCAGAGTACTTTGCCCTTCATCAGTTCTAAGCCGGATTTGCTGTAGGGTTCGATCATTTCGGCTGCCTTGAATAAGTTCAGCAGCTGTTCCTTTGTGAGATCGGTTAGGAAATTCAGGTTTTTTCCTCTTAAGCCGGTAGCCTCTAACATATCGGTCAGTCTAATCGTTTTAAAATCTTTCGTAATTGCCATGTTGTCCTCCTTTAAGTAAGCATGCACATTGTGCATCAATTTGATATTTGTTTATATACATAAGATTCCATATAATATGAAACCAATAAGTAAAGCTGCTGGGATTGCGATCAGGAAAACTTCGCGCAGAACTTTTCCTTCGCTTCCCAGGAGGTCCGCCGTCGTTGTCCCTAAGAGTATTTTGCTCGGGCTGATAATGCTGCCGATTGCACCACCGGCTGTCTGGGCCCCTAACATCGCCGGAGCCGAGATATGCAGGATTTTGGCAGTCGCAACTTGGAAACCGCCGAACAGGATGTTAGAGCTCATGTTACTCCCTGTCATAAAGGAACCCAGCATACCCACGAATGGCGTCAGAAGCACATAGATCGTTCCCAGCACCTGCGTGATGCCGTTCGCCAGAATGATAGTCTGTCCTGTTCCATCCATGATCTTCGACATCACGACCAGACAGATTAGCGCGATGCCTGACGGCAAGGTCATCGCTGCGGATTTTTTAAAAATGCTGCGGATCTGCTCTGTTCTCATCCAGCCTTTACGGCTGTAATACCAGATACCGATCACCGCTGACAAAAGCAAGTAGAAGCTTGCGTGTGTAAACGGCGCAAACGGAGAAAATTTTTCAACGCTTTCGTTTACAAAAGCATATCCCGTAACGGTCTGCGGAAACGAAAAGCTGAAAGATATCTTTTCCAAAGCCATCTTGAGCGGTGTGATCAAAAGCGCAGCCAGCGTCAAAACAGATAATACGATGTACGGTACGAATGCCTGCAGCAGCGCTCTGACTGCATGGGGATCCGCCTCATCGGTATCTTCCACGGGCTGCATGATTGTACTGCGCGCGCAGCTCCAATTCTCACGATAGCAGCGGCTCCTTCCCAGTAGCAAAACTGCCGCGAAAGCGATACAAGAGGGAATGAAACACGCTAATGTCGTATTGACCTGGCTCAGCAATATTTCTCCGCCGCCCTGGATTACCGCAATGACAAGCACTGCGGGCATTCCCTTTTTTACGGCTTGCATTTTACCGTAAAGATAGCACATTACAAATCCTGTAAACAGATTCCATACCGCAATGAACAGAGAAGCCCAAAGCGCCGTTTGCAAGTATGCGCTGCTCCCGCTTTCCAGGTCGGAAACCATAGCCAGCGCGTCCCAGGCTGCGCCTAATGTGCCGAACGTATTCCCCCAGGACTGTCCCAATAAGGAAATGATGACGGCCCACAAGGGCTGTACGCCGATGCCGATCAGCAGGGGTGCACCAACGGCTACGGGAACGCCGAATCCGGTGATGCCCTGCAAAAAGCTTTCAAAGACCCATCCGATTGCCAAAAGCTGCAAAAGCTGATTCGGAAGCAGCTGCCGAAGCCCTTTGCGGATCGCCGCAAAGGCATTCGCTTCGTTTCCAACCTGATATAAAAGGATCGCAGTCCATACAATCAGCAGAATGGTGAATGCGTTCCACAGGCCTTTGCCGCCCTCCGAAAGGAGTAGTGCTGCATCAGCCTTATATACCAGAACGCCGGTCGCGAGTGTGACCGCCAAAGTGATCGGGGCCGCTTTCGTCGCGCTTACTTGAAACTTTACCAGCAGTAAGATCAATAATGCGATCGGCAGTGCTGCCATGCTCCACATAAAGAAATTGGTAGGAATATTCATAATCGTCTCCTATTCCTGAAGCGCGAAGCCCAATTTCTCGGCATATGCAAGTACAGCTTTTTCGAAGCACGTGATCGGCGGATGCACCGTGCCTGCTCCGATTTGTCCGTAACCGGCTATTTTGTGAGCAATACCTGTGTTGATCACCGGTGTGATTCCTTTTTCGACGACTAGGCAGGCATCGATACCCAGACAGGTCCCTTTGAAATCCCAGGTCGGGATCACGTAATTCGGGTTATGATCCAGGCAAATCTCTTCCATTTCATTACTGGTTCTTAATGCGTCGCCATAGCCGCCGGCGCCTACAAACCGTGTGACTGCAGGTGCGGCGATCATCGCCATCCCACCGACGCCCACTGTTTCTGTGATCGCGCTGTCGCCCATGTCTGGGCAGGCATCGTCACTGTCATAACCGGTAAAATACAAGCCTTGCGGCGTATTGACCGGCCCTGTGAACCACTGATCTCCCATACCCGCAATACGAATACCGAATTCATAACCGTTGCGACACATGGCTGTAACGACTGTTCCATCCGGTACGGTTCTGGCGCTGTCCATGATGACCTTACCGGTCGCCATCATGATGTTGAGGAAGAATTGGTCAGTATCCGCCAGGAATTTGATCACTTCATATTTATCTTTTTCTTTCAAGTCCATCGCTGTGATCATCGGCACGACTTCCTTCATGAAAACAAGGGATGCCGCGATATTTCTCTGATGGAACTCATCTCCCATCGCGATCGCTTTTGCGATCAAAGGATTGATTGCAATGCCTGTTTTCTTCGCGCGAAGAACCGCGCCAAAGACCGGTCCCAGAACCTCTCGCATCCAGCGCAGGCGTCCAATGACTTCTTGGGAATATGCGCCGAAGCGGAGTACTTTGCCGATACCTTCGTTCATCGTGCAGTATGCGCGATTTCCGTCGGTTTGATTTTCGACCACGAGCACAGGCATCGTCGGTGAGGTAATGCCGCCCATCGGTCCCACGGCGTGGACATGATGGCAAGGAATGAAACGAATTTCTCCTTTTTCTAGCATGGTTCTGGCCTCGGCCTCGTTATCCGCCCATTCTTCAAACAGAATGGCACCGATGCAGGAGCCTTTCATCGGATCTGGCATATGCTCGTAAGTGATTGGCGGTCCTGCATGCAGGAGAACCTTACCGTCTGCCATTTCCGGGATGACTTCTTTCGCCGGGACCGTATCCACAAGTACCGGCTGCGCGGCCACGATCTGCGCAATCACCTCCTGGTTTCCTTCGGTGACCTGCTCCTGCCCGCGCAGGAACTGCAGGGCCTTAATCAACTGCACATTGCCGCTGGCCGGCGGTTTCCAGTCATATTGAACGGTCTGACAGCCGAAATCTTCAGCAACTTCCGCAAAACTTTGCAATCCAATATTGATGATCTTCGGCTTTTGCGACAGTAAAGTCTGTATTGCCGGTGCTATCTGTTTATGTACGCTTTCCGTTTGTGTCTGCTTTTGCTGCACGCATCCGGCTGCCGGCTCAGTGAAATCATGTCCTATGATTTGCAGCGCAGCGCGGCAGGCCGTTTTGTTATTTTCACAAACGATCACGCCTGCCTGACGGAGCTTGGAAACAGCTTCCTCATAACCCTGGAAATCTTTTCGTGTACCGCAGACATTCGCTGCAAAGTAGATCCTGCGGCCTTCCTTTTTGGCCTGATCGCGCAGTTTTCGAATGGTCGGCAGCAAGGCTCCCGCCATATCGGGATGCGAGCCGTAGCCGAGCATAACGTCAAAGAGAATGACACCTGTGGTCGGATCGTCCATGGCTTTTTCCATACATTCGATCCGCTTGGCCGGATCGATCATCGGGTGCGGCTTGCCTTTCGTATAAGCATCGTCTCCCAGGTCGATCACGACATTGCCGCCAAGCTGCAGCATGTAGCCCTCCACATCTTCCGGAGGCAGATCAATGTCCAGTGCATCCTTAATCAGCATCGCAGCTTCGTTTGCGAGCGTACCGCCGGAATAGTAGGCCTTAATGCTCTTTTTCTCTTCCGGTTTGAATCGTTCCAAGCTCTCCAGCATTTTTCGTTCTTCCGGACTTTCATAACTTTTTTGGACCGCCTCCTTCCGCAGCAGACTCACTGCAACGTGCGCCGCTTCGTTCAAGGTGTAAGCCTGATAAAAGTTCTTGTCTTGGCAAACCGGCTTTTCACCTAAGAACAAGGCGACGACCGGTTTCCCGCATCGCTGCAGCCGTTCCGAGATCCTTTCGCGGATCTCTTTTGCCGGCGGCTTGGAAACGATCAGCAGGACTTTGGTATTTGGATCCTGTTCCATCGCATCGATGAGATCCAGCATGGTGATGCCGCCCACGGCCCGGCTCAGATCTCGTCCGCCGACGCCAATGGCGTTCGTAACACCTTCGCCCAGCCGGTCAATGACGGTCGTCAATTCCTGAATTCCGGTTCCGGATGCGCCGATAATTGCAATTTGACCCTTTTCCACATAATTCGTAAAGGCGATTGGTACGCCCTGAATGATACCGGTCCCGCAATCCGGCCCCATGACGAGCAGCCCTTTTGCATGCGCTTTTTGCTTCAGCCTCAGTTCCTCTTCCGGGGATACGTTATCACTGAACATAAAAACATGCATCCCCTCATCGAGAGCCCGATCTGCTTCCAGTGCTGCATAAGCGCCCGGAACGGAAATGACTGCAAGGTTTGCGTCCGGCAGCTGTGCCAGCGCCTTTTCCCAAGAGTTCACATTCTGCAGCACGGTATTTGGTTTTTTGTTTTTTTTCTGCTCGAAAAAGTGTTCAATCTCCGTCAGGACCTCTGGCACCAGCTCTTCCTTTTCAATATCCATCACGACTGCCATATCGTTTGCCGATGCATGGAGCAGTTCGTCTGTTTCAAGACCGCTTTGCCTAAAAATGTCCTTGTTCGCAGGGGTGGCCATCATGATGGACACCTTCTTCACACCCTTGATCGCAGAAATTTGGTTGGTTAAAAGCATCAACACAACAGAATCATGATAGGTTCCTTTTTTAATTACGGTTTTTATCATCGTGTCCTGCCCTCCCTAGTCTGCAAATCTGTTTTTATGATCATATCGGTTGTAATGGATGTCATCGCTGATCAGGTAACGGTAAATGTCATCAACGATCTCGATGCCTTCGTTTGCTTCGGTCTGCTGCCTGCGCAGCGCGGCTCTTTCTCCCGGATAGTATACTTTGGAGAATCCGACTGCAGGTTCCATGCCGCTCAGTTCATCGCAGACCTGCGACATGACTCTGCAGAATGTTTCTCTGCCGACGAAACGTTCCGGGTCGATCACGATGTGCATTTGTCCGAGATTTCTTCCCTCTGACAGATCATGATACATGGAGCTCACATGTTTGCCGTACGGAACGCCCAAGAGCACGCCGGAGAAAACATCTACCATCATCATCAGACCGTATCCCTTGGCACCTGCGATCGGCATCAGTGCATTGACCAGATGCCGGCCGGTAACGGCTCTACCCTTTTCATCCACAGCCCAGTCCGCCGGGATCTGTTTGTTCTGCGAACGAAGGTCTAAAATCTTGCCCCAGGCCTGCACGGTAGTGGCCATGTCGAAGACAACGATGCGCTCATCAGCAGTCGGCGCGGCGAAGGAGATTGGGTTGGTTCCGTAGTATGGTTCTGTGCCGCCGTACGGGACAGCCATCGGGTCGGATTGACAAAACGAAATTGCAAGCATTCCTTTTTTTGCTGCCATTTCTGTATAATAACCGATCGAGCCACTGTGGGATATATTGCGGATGCCTACGACCGCAATGCCGTTCTCAGAAGCCATATCGATTGCTTTTTCCATGGCATCTTTCGCGGCAACATATCCGCAACCGTTGTCGCCTTCAAAAATCGCCGAGCATGGTCCGGTCACCTTCCATTCAAAATGCGGATGAATGGTCATGCCGCCTTTGGCGATCCGTTCACAGTAGTATTCTACCCGAACTTCACCATGCGAATGGTAGCCTCGTTCAGAGGACCAGGTCAGAATCTCTGCGGCGGTTTCGGCATGCGCTTCCTGCAGGCCCGCCTGCATGAGCTTTTTTTTCATTAAATTTTTTAATTCGTTTCTTGCAAGTTTCATGATTCTTCATCCTTCATCCATTACAGCACAACATCTCTGTTGCAGTCCTTGGAGTAGATGTATGCAAACTCTTCGTCTTTGCCGACGCCGTAGCAGGCCTGCGGGCAATAGGAATCCATGAATACGTAATCGCCTTTTTTCAACGGTACCCATTCATCATCCAGATAATACATGCCCTTGCCCGAATAGAAATACATGCCGTGCTCCTGAATGTGCGTTTCAATATATCCATGCGATGCGCCCGGTTTAAAGCTCAGGATGTGCATGTTCATATCAAAGCCTAAGTCCTTTGGCAGGAAGTCCACAACATGGACGTTTTCCATGCCCTCATATTCCACCCACGGCAGTTCGAATGCATTGCCGACTACGGTGCGGGCGCTGTAGCCTTCCAGCTTTTCGTATCTGCGCTTGTAAACATACAGCGTGGCTGTTTCCTGTCCTTTGTTCTCGAAGGTGATGTTGTTTCCTTCCGGTGAATAGATGTATCCGCCCTTTTGTAATTCTGCTTCGGTATCATCGTTCTTTACAGAGATGCTGCCTTCCAGTACATACAGGAAAGATTCGATGCCTTCTCCGCCGATGCCTGTATTTTTACCGTCTGCATTTGCGTGTACCAGATAGTCTGCAAAGCTTGCGCCCATGGCTGGAGAGCCTAAAATCGTTACATCGCAGTTCTCATAGCCGGGTACGACATTCTTGACCAGTCCGTCAGTTTCTAAAATCACGTAGTTCTCTTTTTTAACAACGGAGCGATTTGCCAGTAAATCTTCTCTGTAGCCGATTTGATTGTTTAAGTATCCCATTTCTTTTCCTCCTAAAAAATATATTTTTTTCTAAATATGTATTACAATCCCACGATAAATGTGTTATCCTTAAAGAAAAAGGAGACATTTATCATGATAAAAAAAGACGAATTTATTTTTTATACGATGCCTTGTACAAAGGCTGCCGCTATTTACTATGACCCCGAAACGGAGAGCCGCGCCTGTCTTTTATATTTTCACGGCGGCGGTCTGGTCTACGGCTCGAAAGAGGATCTGCCGGCGCTGCACCTGCAAACGCTGTGTGAACAAGGCTTCCGCATCATTGCTTTCGATTATCCGCTGGCGCCGCAGGCCTCCATCGGGGAGATCCTTGAAGATGTCATCGATTCCATCAATGCGTACATCCAGGGCAGCGTCGATCCGTCAGCGGCTTCTCTGCCGTTTTTCCTTTGGGGCCGTTCGGCAGGCGCGTATCTGTGCTTGCTGGCGCTGGCCTCCGGCCGGCTGCAGGCGATCCCGCGCGGTCTGCTTTCTTTTTACGGCTACGGTCTTCTGACAGATCACTGGTTCGATGCGCCGAGTCCGCATTATTGTCAGCTTCCATCCGCTGTGCTGCCGTCTGCCTTCCTGTCTCAGAACCCGGCAAGCGCTACACAGCCTCCGGTCATGAAACGATCTTTGGAAGAAGGATTTTCGCTTTATGTCTATGGCAGGCAGACCGGCATGTGGCCGAAGCTGCTTTACCATGAACCGATGAAATCTTTTTATCAGGATTACTCTCTGCGGTTTTGCGATACCTTACCGGCTTCGCTTTTCTGCGCACACAGCATCGGTGATCCGGATGTTCCTTTCGCGGAATTTTCTGCGCTCAGGGAAAAATATGCAGCGGATTCTTTTATCGCTTCCGGTACGCTCCACGACTTTGACAGGATTGAAAGCAGCTCTGCAGCGAAACGGCTTTTGCATACTGCATCCTCTTTTTTGGAACGGCATTTGTAATGGAAGGAAGCAGTCTATTTCTGCTTCTTTACCATTTGTCCATAGCCACTCCGTCCAACGATTTTGCCGTTTTCGGCCACGACATTTCCTCTCAGAATCGTCTTGACAACTGCGCCTCTGCCGCTCTTGCCGACAAACGCAGACATTTTGTTCAAGTAACAAAGCTCCTCTGCTTTGCACTGCCAGTCCTGATGCGGATCGATGAATACAAAATCAGCGTCAAATCCGATTTTGATATCACCCTTTTGCCCGTAGATTCCGAATGCTTTGGCTGCTTTTTTTGCCATCACATCGGCCATAAAGGTCGGTGACAGGTTTCTCTTAACACACCCCTCCGAAAAGACCGTCTGTACCGCAGTCTGTAAACCGCTCATACCGCCCCACGGGTCAAAAGCGTTTTCGATCTTCTTCCCATCGATCTCAACAAACTTTTCTTCGTAGGTGGACGGCGAATGATCACTTCCGATGCCGCTGAACGTTCCATCAACTACATAGTCCCATAGGCGTTCCACCTCCACTCTGCTCCGCAGCGGCGGCGCACATTTGAACAACGCACCGTTTGCGATCACTTCTTCACTGCTCATGGAGAGGTAATGCGGACAGGTTTCCGCGGTTATATCATAGCCTTCCTGCTGCGCTTCTTTGATCTTTTGGGCGACATCCGGGCTGCTGACATGACAAATATGCACTTTGCACCCGGTCGCTTTGGCCAGTTCGATAATCGCTGTGGTCGCGATCAGCTCAGCCACAACAGGTCTGGAATCCAAAAATGCGTTCCAGTCGGTTTTTCCCGCCTGCTTCAGGACCTTTTCGCAATGCACGATTGTCGAAAAGTCTTCGCAATGGAAACCGGCTTTGCCGCCAAACTGTTTCAGGACCTGCATCGCTTCGTAGGCCTGTCCGTAATTCAGCGGACTGAAACCCGGTGAGGTAGGGCTGACAAAAGATTTGAAGGCGACACATCCGCGTTCCTCCATCTCCTGCAAACAGTCAAAGTTTTCGGGGATCAAACCGCCCCACAGCGCGAAATCAACATAGGCTTTCTCCTTTGCGGTCGCAATTTTTGCGTCCGCAGCTGCGCCGTTCACGACCGCCGGTTCGTTCTGTACCGGCATGTCAATGATCGTCGTATAGCCGCCTGCCGCAGCAGCTGCTGTGCCGCAGCTGTAATTTTCACGCCATTCATAGCCGGGATCGTTTAAATGCGCATGTGTATCAATAAATCCGGGAAAGACAAAGTTTCCTTCTGCATCGATCTCTGTATCCGCTTCGACAGCAATGTCTTCTGCAAGGATCGCCGCGATCTTTCCGTCTTTGATCGCAATATTGGCCTGATAAATTTCTTCCGCCGTAACGATCTTTCCATTTTTGATTAAAGTATCAAACATCCTTTTCCTCCAAATTCATTCAAACTCTGTATCTGCAAGACCTCGTCATTTTTCATTGCAAATGTTTCTTTTTTCTGTTATAATCAGTAACATTCTTATCAAATTGAAAGCTGAGGGCGGTCATGCAATACGAAATCAAGGAACTTTCTTCATATGCTGCTTCGATTCTTGTGGAGCCAAAACACGCTTTGGTCCATTCCGTATATCGGCGGACCATCAATCTTGCGTGCAAAGCAGAGATTTTATCATTGCAGACTCAAAACAGCACGCTTTCGCCGATCAGCCTGATCACAGAGCTTTCGGAAACAGTGATGGACCAACTGTGTGCCACTGCAGGTGATCGCGTTATGCTCAGCCCCTCTGAAATTCAAATCTTCACTGCATCAGGCAGGAAAGCTGTCTTTCAGATTTCTTCTGCGCGATGCAGACTCCGGGATCTAAGCTTCACTGCATTACCTCAAAATTTCGATCTTGCTCATTTGCTTCGTATGCTGCATCAGGTTCTGATGGCGGCGGATGCTTCCGGTTTTGCCGGATTATTTGCAAAAACGCCGTCCGCTTCCATGCCGGCTTATCTTACAGCCGCGAAGCAAACATTGCATACATGCACCGATGCGCTGAACGCTCAAGATTGGGAAACGGCAGCAGACACGCTATGCAGCCTGATAGGACTAGGTATCGGACTCACGCCAAGCGGAGATGATTTTCTCTGCGGTGTACTGGCCGGAGCCTCCCTGCTGCAGGCTCGCAGCCTGCAGCTGTATGCGCTTCTGCGCGAAAGGATCGCTCTGCATTTGTGTGATACCAACGACATCAGTGCCGCTTTTCTTCGCTGTGCCTTGGCCGATCAGGTCAGTCTCCCAGTCCAAAAGCTGCTGACGGCTTCCGATGCAGATGAAATCGCATCCGCTTTCAGGCAGATCGGTCATTCTTCTGGCATGGATACCTTATGCGGCATCTATTACATTTGTACGCATTTGCAGGACATGGCAAAGTTTCTGTAAAAGAGCTGCCATTTTACCGGCAGCTCTCAGATCATTCGTTTCTTTCGAAAATTATCTTCCCGTCAAGCATTGTCAGTTCAGCCTGAAGATGTTTCAAATTCTCAGGATCTATGGTTGTAAGGTCAGCGCTCAATACAACAAGGTCCGCCAATTTTCCAGGTTCAAGAGTTCCTTTCTCGTCCTGTTCGCCGTTTAAGATCGCGCCATTTACAGTCATCATTCTGATGGCCTCGTTGATCGTGATGCATTCATCTGTTCCTAGGCAGTATCCTCTCATCCCCTTTCTGGTCACTGCTGAATACATACCCCAGAATGGATTGACATCAGCGCAAGGCATATCTGTACTCATAGAACAAATCACGCCTGCCTTCTGATAGGACTTCAACGGTAAAAAGGATTCCTGCTTATCTCTTGGCAGAAGATCATCATATCCATCTGCTTCTCCATAGATAAAGGAGCCCTGCACAGATGCCATAATCCCCACTTCTCCCATTTTTCTCAGAGTCTCTTCGTTCGGATAGTATGCATGAATAATGTAATGGCGATGTGGTCTTGGATTGGCCTTGATCGCTTTGTACATGGCATCGACTGCTTTCTCGATTGCGATATCTCCCATAACGTGAATACCTATGTTCCAACCTGCATCATGCGCAGTCTTTATGTATGCATCCAGTTTATCGATATCCAATCTTAATTTGACCTCTCTCGGGCTGCTCTCCCCTTTGTATGGCCAAGATTTTAAAGCAGTACCGGAAGTCAAGCCGCCGTCGATCGCCATTTTTAAAGCAGTGTAGCGGATCCAGTCATTACCGTAACCCGATGCGAAATTGTAGTTATCGATCAGCTTGCTTAATTGTTCGTCATCCTGTTTCAGAGTGAAACCGTACCAGTTCGGCATCAAGTCGATGCGGCATGTCAGTTTCCCTTCATCCAGAATCTTATGATAAGCCTTGCAAACAGTCGCGCTGACACCCGGTTCTGTCACACTGGTGATGCCATATTCCCTATACTTTTCCAATGCAAGGGAAATGGATTTTTCCATCAGTTCGACCGAAGGTTCCCCCGTTCCCGCGCCGAATTCATCAGAACCAAACGCACCGGGCATTGCGCTTCTGACCAAAAGCACTGCATTGCCTTTTAACTCACCTGTCGGTTCTCCGGTCTCAGGATTCTTTACAACTTCACCTTTTTCCGGATTAGGCGTATCTTTCGTGATCCCTGCAAGCTCTAGCGCAAGGCTGTTTGTTACGCAAGCGCCGAAGATCCGTTCGATAACGATTGGATGCTTTGTACTTGCCTTGTCCAGATCATATCTGGTTGGTGTACGATTTTCTTCAAACTGGGATTCGATATAGCTTCCGCCCTGGATCCATTTGCCGTCTTCCAGGCTTTCTGCTTTCGTTTTCAAAACGTCGATCAGCTTCGAGATGCTATCGATGCCGAAAACAACAACACCGTCATACATGATGCCTGCTTCCCAAATGTGATTATGCCCGTCATTGATGCCTGGAATCAGGGACTTGCCTTTCAGATCGATCATCTTTGTATTCGCTGCTGCGAGTGCTTTGATCTCACTATCCGTACCTAACGCAAGCACTCGATTGTCTTTGATAGCGATGGCTTCAAAGATCTCATCCTTCGCATTGACAGAATGAACCTTACCGCCGTAGAAGATGGTATCTGCTTCTTGAGTATTGATTTTTAACATTTTATCACCTATATCTCTGCCTGCTGTGTCTCAGGTCTAAGCGCCTACAGGCATGTCTTGAATCTTTCCGTATTTTTTGGACGCATATTTGTTCATCGCCAATAATGCGATCGTGATCAGCACTGCAGTTGCGATCAGTCCTATCGTCGGCGTCATCATGCCACCAATCAGGAATCCAACGGCGGAGCAGCCTCCGACTGTCAGAGCATACGGCAGCTGTGTCCTTACATGCTGAATATGGTCCGCACCTGCTGCTGTAGAAGCAAGAATGGTGGTGTCGGAGATCGTGGAACAATGGTCGCCGAATACGCCGCCGGATAAGCATGCGCCGATCATCAATTCCATCGGAATACCGAACTGTGCTGCGACAGGCAGCGCAATCGGCATCGTGATGGCCCATACGCCCCAGGAGCTTCCTGTCGAGAATCCAACGAATGCACCAACGATGAAGATTACCATCGGCATGATCCTCGGCGCGATATTGGATACTTCAACTAAGTGTACGATGTAGCCCTTTAAATCCATCGTTCCGGTCACACCGCCTACAGACCAAGCCAGTACTAAGATCAGCGGAATGTCTGTGTTCAGTGCGATACCGTGTGTGATCTGTCCCATGATATCCTTGAATCCGAAGATTTTGGATCTTGCGCCGCAGATGCCGGATGCGAATGCGCCGATCAGGAAGGCCAGTGAAATGGATAAGGTGATATTGCAGTTTCTGAACGCGCCGCCGACACCGTTTGTGCCTGCATCGCCTGTCCACATGATTGTTGCGAGCAGTGTGAAGAATAATGCGCCAAGCGGCAGCAGGAAGTTCAGCTTTGTGATATTCTTGCCTGCAAACATCACTTCTTCATCTAAGTCATATTTTGTCATCGGCACATCGTTTTCGCCAATCAGCTGTCCGGTTTCGACCGCTCTCTTTTCGGCTTCGTACATCGGACCGATATCAACCCCGGCAATGATGACGAACAGCAGCGCCAGCATACCGAATATTGCGTAGAAGTTAAACGGAATCGCCTTGATGAAAGTCATCCATGCGTTGTCTGTGATCGCAAGCGCGGTGAAGCCTGCTGCGATCAGACCGGTTGCATAGGAGCTGTAGCTTGTGATCGGGGATAAGGTCGCAAACGGACATCCCATGACGTCGCAGATATAAGCGAGTTTTACACGGGAAACTCTTAAACGCTCTGTGATCGGTCTCATAACAGAGCCAAGTGTCAGGGTTGGTTCTGTAAAAATAAATGCAAATGCACCGAAATAGGTCAATAATTGCGCAGACTTTCTGGTTTTCACAGTGCCGGTGATCATGTCGCCGAAAGCCTTGCCTGCACCGGATGCTTTGAACATATAAACAAAGCCGCCGCAAGCAGTGATCAGCATCAGCATGCCTGCATTCCCTTCATTTCCTACCTTCGGAATAAAATAGTCTGAAATCATGGTCGGCAGACCCTCGATTGGATTCCAGCCGCAAATGATTGTTGTTCCTACCCATAAGCCAACTAACAGCGACAGAATCGTCTGTTTCGTGATCAATGCCATTCCGATGGCAACAAGCGGCGGGAGGAGTGATAAAAAACCATATTCCATTGTCATTCTTCTCCTTTCAATCATCTTTTGAAAAGTAACATTTAGGATATCCTTTGTTAACATTATAACGGTTTCATTTTAGGATTTCATTATCACTATGAGATAAAAAAATTTTTAAAAGTATCCAAAAAGGATATCCGGTTGGATCTTTCAGCAACAAAAAAAGCCGAACAATACATCGGTATCATTCGACTTTTTTGTAGTAATCAGACCCCCGGATCATTCCGTTTGTTTGTCAATATACTTTTTAATCAGCTCATACACATAGTTTGCATTCTCTATTTGCTCTTTTGTAAAAATTTTTTTGCTTCTTCTGCAAAAAGCGCTGTGACCTTCTTAATTTTCTCCTCTGTCATCGCTTTTCATCCCCTTTGTTTCGGTTTTATTTCGTATAGCACAGATTTATGAACATTTTGAAATTTTTCTCATCTTGCTTTCTGTGTGATTTTGCTTCCGGCATCGGATTGCCCGGGAAAATCCTACAAACCGATGATTTTTTTGATAAGCTGCGGGCGTTCCGGCTGTGCGGTGCCGATGGTAAAGGCTTTTGCTGCCTCTTGTCTGCCGTTTTCGAGCTTCGCCGGGTCGTTGCCGTAGAAGGTCGCGAGGACATCGCCCTGCTTGACGGCATCGCCGACTTTTTTGTGCAGATAGACGCCTGCCGAAAGATCGATCTGATCCTCCTTGG
>ERZ857998.358-NODE-358-length-67565-cov-7.993971_pt1 | contig 67565 bp, 60 predicted proteins | sample MGYA00519954_ERZ857998 | MGnify/ENA primary metagenome ERZ857998 (study PRJEB31778, sample SAMEA3449424) | human gut metagenome | biome: human gut; feature: human-associated habitat; material: faeces | place: United Kingdom | collected 2010/2012 ...
GAATCCACGCCGCTTCGCGGCGCGCCGCACCGTGTGCGGCGTTAGGGCAGTTTCAAAGTGGAAATGCTCTAAAGAGTCGGGCGGATGCCGAAGCTCAGCGCCTGTTGCCGAACGGGCCTTTGCTCCGGCATCCGCGCCGGAATGCGGAGAGCAGGATGTTGCGTTTTCTGGATACGCGCTTTGAGGAACTTCTCGGCTCGCTGTTGCTGGCGGTCATGGTGAGCATCGCGTTCATCAATGTGATCGTGCGCTACTGCACGTCTTTTTCCTTTGCCTGGACCGAGGAGCTGACCGTCAATTTTTTTGTCTGGGTGGTGCTGCTGGGCACGGCGCGCTCTTTCCGGGAAGGGAGCCACCTGGGCATGAACCTGCTCTATGACGCACTGCCGCGCAACGCGCGCCGGATCTGCTACTGGCTCGGCATGCTGCTCTGCATCGCCTTTTTCGGGGCGCTGTGCTGGACCGGCACGCTGGAAGTGCTGGACGAGTACGATCTGGAATCCATTTCCGAGTCCCTGGGCATTCCGGTCTGGTGGTACACTATCGCCACGCCGCTCTTTTCCCTGCTGATTATTTTCCGCATGCTGCAACGGTCCTGCGCCGATCTGCGCTCGGGCAACTACTAGAGGGGGTCGTCATGGAAACAACCTTGTTTCAGGACCCCGCGTTCTGGCTGCTCACGCTCTTTCTGATCCCCCTGATGCTCAGGGTGCCCATCGCCCTTTCCCTGGGCTTTGCGGCCCTGGTGGTCGTCTGGAAGTGGGACATGGGCTTCAGCATGCTCTCCTACAACTTTTTCGCGGGCATCGCCAAATTTCCCCTCCTGGCCATCCCCTTCTTCATCCTGGCGGGCTATATCATGGAGCGCGCGGGCATCGCGGCGCGCATTGTGGCCCTGATGGAAGCCCTGACCGGCTCCATGACCGGCGGCCTGGCCGTGGCTACCGTGGCCGTGGCCACCTTCTGGGGAGCGGTAAGCGGCTCCGGCCCGGCCACGGTGGCCGCGCTGGGCCTGATCCTAATCCCCGGCATGGCCATGGCGGGCTATGACAAAGCCTTTGCCGCGGCCACGGTTTCCGTGACCTCGGGTCTGGCCATCGTCATTCCGCCGAGCATCGCCTTCATCGTCTACGGCGGCGTGGCCAATGTCTCGGTACCGGCGCTGTTCGCGGCGGGCTTTATCCCCGGCGTCATTGTGGCCTTGTTCATCATGGGCGCGGTGCTGATCATTTCGCGCAAAAAGGGCTACCGGGGCGAAAAGCGCGGCCAGCCGGTGAGCAAGGCCTTGCGCGAGGCCTTCTGGGGCATAATGACGCCTGTGGTCATTCTCGGCGGCATTTACGGCGGCGTGTTCACGCCCACCGAGGCCGCGGCTGTGGCCGTGTTCTATGGCCTGTTCGTGGGCGTGTTCATTTACCGCACCATCAACAGCCTGAACATGCTGTTCGAAATTTTTTCCGCCAGCATGCGGGCCACAGCCGTGGTCATGATTGTGGTGACCTGCGCGGGCCTTTATTCCTGGGTGGCCTCCACCGTGGGCCTGGTGGAAAAAGGTTCGGCCGTGCTGCTCTCCCTGTCGGACAACCAGTGGGTTGTGCTGCTGATGATCAACATCATCCTGCTGCTGGCAGGCATGCTGCTGGACGCCATCTCCATTTATTACGTTTTTCTGCCCTTCATGCTGCCCATCATGGCCCACTTTCACTGGGATCCCATCTGGTTCGGCATCATGATGACGGTCAACCTGGCCGTGGGACAAGTCACGCCGCCCGTGGCGGTCAATCTGTATGTGGGGGCCAACATCAGCGGCCTGAGTATGGAGCAGATCAGCAAACCGGCCCTGCCGCTGATTTTCGCGGCATTGCTGGCCCTGGTCGTCATTGTGCTCTTCCCCCGGCTTTCCACATTCCTGCCGCAACTGCTCGGCCTGTCATAGCCGACATTCTACTTGAAAGGCTCCAAACGCGACAAAGCCCCCGTCCTAAATTCGAACGGGGGCTTTGCCGCCAATGTCTTACAAAGATGAATCGCTACATATGCCGAGGCATTCCCGCAGCGCTTCCTCATGGGCCATACGGGAAGCCGGGGAAAAACAAACCAGCCGCACCTCGTCCGGTTCCGGGTGATCGCGCAGGAAATCCAGCACCGTGGCCACGGCGATATGAGCCGCCTCCCGTGCCGGATAGCCGTAAACACCGGTAGAAATGGCCGGAAAGGCCACAACCCGCGCCTTGACGCCCACGGCCTCTTCCAGAGAGCGTCGGTATGCCGAGGCCAACAGACGCGCTTCGCCGTGCATGCCGCCCCGCCAGACCGGGCCCACTGTGTGGATGACATAGCGCGCGGGAAGGCGAAAGCCGGGCGTGACTTTGGCCTCGCCCGTGGGACAACCGCCCAGAGGACGGCAGACGGCCAGGAGTTCCGGTCCGGCGGCACGGTGAATGGCTCCGTCCACGCCGCCTCCGCCCAGCAGGCCTTCATTGGCGGCATTGACAACGACATCCACTGCTTGGCGGGTGATGTCGCCTTCCATAATGCGCAACCGTCGCGCGGCCTTTTCCATATGATTTGCTTTCGGCATAACATTGCGGCTTCAGGGCCGACGATATCCTCCCACAGCCCCGTGCGGGCTGAGTACGATCTGCCACAATTGCAGATCACGCGCGCGGAACGCCCCAGCGCAACTCAGCAAATAGTAATGAAACATACGAAACACGCTTTCCGAGCAAGAGAATTTTCCCTCTTCCCGTCCTCGTCTGAAGTTCTCGGCCCAGGCCATCAGAGTCTTGTCGTAATCGGCCCCGAAATTGTGCCAGTCTTCCATGACAAAACGTCCGGCAATGGCATTACCGATCTCGGCAATGCTGGGCAGGATGCCGTTGCGGAAGATATATTTTTCAATCCACGGGTCCACGGAAAGGCGTTTCTGATTGGCGCCGATGGTGTGCAGCAGAAAAAGGCCGTCCTCACGGAGCAGATGATAGGCCGAATCCATGAACACGGCATAGTTTTTGTGGCCCACATGCTCGAACATGCCCACGGAAACAACGCGCTCATACTTCCCGATCAGGGAACGATAGTCTTTCAGCAGCCACTCCACATCCAGGCCCTCGCTGTGGCTCTCGGCATATTGGGCCTGAGCCCAGGAAACTGTGACGCCCGTCACATGCACACCATACTGCTGTGCCATGTAGCGCCCCAGGCCGCCCCAGCCGCAGCCGATGTCCAGGACGCGCATACCCGGCTTTAACTGCAATTTGCGGCAGATCAGCTCCATTTTATCCTGCTGGGCCCGCTCCAGGCTGTCGGCGTGTTCCCAATAACCGCAGCTATACTGCATGAATGGGTCGAGCATGGCTTCAAACATGTCGTTGTCAAAGTCATAATGCCCTCTGGCCACCATGCGTGCACGGGCCACGCTTTGCAAATTACGCAAGGCATAGGCGGCAATGCCCAGCAAGACCGGCAGGGTCAGCCGGAAATGCTTTTCCAGGTCGCCGCGCATAATCCGGTAAAAGAGCTGGTCCAGGGCTTGGCAGTCCCACCAGCCTTCCATATAGGCTTCGCCAAGGCCCAGGCTGCCCTGGCGGATGACCCGGTCCCAAAGGCGATGGTTATGTATTTGAATATCCCAAGGTCGGGATCCGTTTATCTGTACGTCAATCTTGGCCAGCATCTCCTTGATGACCGACTCTGTCATGGTTATGGCTCCAAATGCTTTTTCCGCCGCTCTGTATTGTCAAAAAGCCGCCGCCGAAAAAGAACAGCGGAAACAAAAAGAAGGTCAGGGGCAACAGCTTTTTCATATATTACCTTATACTTCTTTTGAAGTATCCCCATCCGCGCCTGTTGACAAGAGGCGCATGCTCTAAAAATACCCTATTATTTATTATAGTTAAATAAAAAATTTACGGCCTTGCACTTGTGCATAACAAAAGGCTACGGGGTACGCGGCGAACTTTGCCTTGCGGAACGGATTTTGCTATTACTTCGGACATATCACTATGCTTCTGTCCCACAGGATGAATTGATGGCACATACTCTTCTGGTTACGGGCGGCGCGGGCTTCATCGGCTCGGCTGTAGTCCGCGAGATGCTTTCGGCCAGCGCTTGGCGCGTGGTCAACGTGGACAAACTCACCTACTCCGGCAATCCGGCCTCCCTGGCCGATGTGGCGGACAATCCGCGTTATAATTTCATCCAGGCCGACATCGCGGATGCTGCGGCCATGCGCGCGGCCTTTGAAATTTTTGAGCCGGACGCGGTCATGCATCTGGCGGCGGAAAGCCATGTGGACCGCTCCATTGACAGCCCGGCGGCCTTTCTGGAAACCAACGTGCACGGCACCTTTGTCCTGCTGGAAGAGGCCCGTCGTTACTGGAAAAGCCTGACTGCCTCGGGTTCCCCCAAGGCTCGGGATTTTCGTTTCCATCATATTTCCACAGATGAGGTTTTCGGCGATCTGAGCGGCGGCCAGGGCTTTTTCACTGAAGAGACGCCCTATGCGCCCAGTTCGCCCTATTCGGCCAGCAAAGCGGCTTCGGACCATCTGGTGCGGGCCTGGCAGCGCACTTACGGCCTGCCAACTCTGGTGACCAATTGCTCCAATAATTACGGGCCGCGCCAATTTCCGGAAAAATTGATTCCTCTGACCATTCTCAATGCCCTGGCCGGGCGGAAGCTGCCTGTGTATGGCGACGGCGGCCAGATCCGCGACTGGCTCCATGTGGAGGATCATGTGCGCGCCCTGCTCCTGGTGCTGGCGCGCGGGTGTGTGGGCGAAACGTATGCCGTGGGTGGGCACTGCGAAAAAAGGAATATCGACGTGGTGCGCGCCATTTGTGAACTTCTGGAAGAAATGGCGCCTCAGAAACCGGCGGGGGTCAGCCGCTATGCGGATCTGATCAGCTTTGTGCGCGACCGGCCCGGCCATGACAGTCGCTATGCCATTGACGCCTCCAAGATCGCCACGGAGCTGGGCTGGCGGCCGCGCGAAAGTTTTGCCACCGGCCTGCGCAAAACCGTGCGCTGGTACCTCGACAATGAGGCTTGGTGGCGGCCCGTGCTGGACGGCAGTTATCGTTGCGAACGCCTGGGCACCCGGGTCTGAGGAGAGGGAGGCATGGACTACAAAGGCATTGTTCTGGCCGGCGGCACGGGCACGCGCCTGCACCCCATTACCTTGGGCGTGTCCAAACAGCTTCTGCCCATTTACGACAAGCCCATGATCTATTACCCCCTGTCCGTGCTCATGCTGGCGGGCATCAGGGAAATACTGGTCATTTCCACCCCCTTGGACCTGCCCCAGTACCAGCGCCTGCTGGGAGACGGCTCCCGTTTCGGACTGAGCCTGAGTTATGCCGTGCAGCCCGAGCCCGCAGGCATTGCCCAAGCCTTTCTCATCGGCGAGCGTTTTCTGGAATCGTCACCGGTTTGCCTGATTCTGGGCGACAATATCTTTCACGGCCAGCATTTCACCGAAAAACTGCTGCGCGCCGCCTCCCAGCGTCAGGGAGCCACCATTTTCGGCTATATGGTCAAAGACCCCGAACGCTTCGGCGTGGTGAGCTTTGACGATGCGGGCAAGGCCACGGCCATTGTGGAGAAGCCGGCCAAACCGCTGTCGCCTTTTGCCGTCACCGGACTGTATTTTTACGACCACGTTGTAGTGGACATCGCCAAGGATATCCTTCCCTCGGCGCGCGGCGAGCTGGAAATCACCAGTGTCAACCAAGCCTACCTTGAATGCGGCCAACTGCGCGTGGAAAAACTGGGACGCGGCTTTGCCTGGTTGGATACGGGCACGCACACCAGCCTTCTGGAAGCCTCGGCCTATGTCCAGACCATTGAGGAACGCCAAGGGCTCAAGGTCGCCTGCCTCGAAGAAATCGCCTGGCGGCAGGGCTGGATAGACGACGCGGCCATGGAACAAGCCGGACATTTCTTTGCCAAAACCGGTTACGGCCAATATCTATTGCGCCTGTTGCAGGCGCGCTGAAGGGAAAAAGATGGAATTCAAGACGTTGGCCCCTAATGGTCCAGTGCTGATGATCCCGGTTGTCCACGGCGACGAACGCGGTTTCTTTATGGAAACTTTTCGTCAGAATGAATTTGAGGCCCAATGCGGCCCGCATACTTTTGTTCAGGACAATCACAGCAAGTCCCGTCAAGGCGTCCTGCGCGGCATGCACTATCAACTCCGGCAGCCGCAGGGCAAACTGGTACGGGTGATCCAAGGGCAAGTTTACGATGTGGTCGTTGATCTGCGCGTTTCCTCGCCCACATTCGGCCAAAGCTTCGCCGCCCTGCTGGATGATGCGAATCGCCATATGCTCTGGGTGCCGCCCGGCTTTGCGCACGGCTTTCTGGTGCTGAGTTCAGAGGTGGAATTCATATACAAGTGCACAACGTATTACGCGCCTGATGACGAATACTGTCTGCGCTGGGATGATCCAGTTCCCGGCATTACATGGCCATTACTCGCCAAAGACCTTGTCGTCTCCGCCAAAGACCGGGAAGGACTTGCCTTTGCCGATTGTCCCAAATATCGCTGACAGGAAATGAATATGACAAGCACGCCGTGCCGCATTTCAGTCATTATCCCCTGCTACAATTACGGTCGCTTCTTGCCCGACGCCGTCAACAGCGTGCTGGGTCAGAAAAAAGACGGGCTGGCAGTAGAAATCATTGTCGTGGACGACGGCTCCACGGACGACACTGCTGCCGTGGCTCAACGTCTCGGGTCGTCCATCCAGTATATCTATCAGGAAAATCAGGGGCTTTCAGCGGCGCGCAATACAGGAATCCGGGCCGCTAAAGGTGATTACCTTGTTTTTTTGGATGCTGACGACCTACTGACCGCCGGAACGCTGGCAAGCCATCTGGACAATTTTACAGCCCATCCGGAATTGGACGTCAGCGTCTGCCTGAGCCTTCAAACCTTTGAAAATAAGAACGGCTCGACGGCAAATTATTTATGGCCTCTCAAATGCGCCCATCTGGACATGCACCTCTGCCACAGCAACATTTCTCCAGTGCATACCTTTATGCTGCGCGCCAACGCCGCACAGGAAATCGGTTTTTTTGATCCTGACCTCAAGGCCTGTGAAGATCAGGACTATTGGCTGCGTTGCGCCGCTCTGGGCAAACGTTTTGGAGTCAATCCCGAGGGCTTGGTCATTTACCGGCAGCACGGCCAAAGCATGACCAGCCAGATGCCACGACAGTTGGCCCACGATGCCGCTATTCGTTTTAAAATCAGTATGCTGCTGGAAACCAGGCCGGATTTTCCCCGGGCCGGAAAATTTTACGGCTGGCTGGCGCACGCCGCCGGAACTATCTGCAGCGCCTGCGGACTCTACTCAAGCGCGCCTCAGTTCGCTCTAAAACTGCTGGACGAATCGTCCAAAGCCATACTGAGGACCGCTGCGCTTGCAGCACAGACGAAGATAGAAGATGCCCATCTGATTCTGGCGGAACGCTACTTCGCCGGCGAATATTTCTTGCGGGCCAGTGGCTTTGCCGCTCATTTCTGCCGTACTCTTGAAAAAGCGACAGGTTTTCTTTCAACTCGCCACCCGCAGCTTGCCGCTCTAAGTACCGACTTATTGGATGCCAAACAAAAAAATATTTTTTTACGACTGTGCTGTGATTACCAGCGGATGGCGGCAACAGTCAAAAAAAATTATCCTCTCAGTCTCCGAATCGATACGCTCAGCCATGATGCCATTCCCTTCAAAAGATGGCTCTGTCCTTTCACCGGCAAACATTACTTCGGCATAAACATTGCTTAAAACCTGTTACCGTAAAAACATCGGCACCCTCCAACCAATGTCTATGGGATTATATATGGCTGAGCACACACCACATTGCGCAGATTTACAGAAAAAATATTTGCATCATGAATGTCCCGAACACGGTTTGGAGTATTTTCTTTATGATGAAACCGTGCTTGCTGTACTTTTGCGAACTGCTTACAAAAACAAAGATATTAAATTTTTTACTCCGAGCACATTCTCTCAACAACTCGGCTACATGAATCGCCCCATAGGATACGATATTCCTCCGCATGATCATAATCCGGTTTCCCGCAAAGTGGAATGGACGCAGGAAACCCTATTTATCCGTTCGGGGCGCGTCCGACTTGATCTCTATGCGCCTGGCACACGAAACCATCTCGGCAGCTGTGAACTGCTGCCCGGAGATGTCGTTTTGCTGGCTCACGGCGGACATGGTTTCCATATGCTGGAACCAAGTGAAATGATTGAAGTCAAGCAAGGACCGTACGCCGGTGACATGGACAAAACACGTTTTGTGCCGCAAGACGGTCCGCTAGCGAGGAGCAATGCTCATGAATGACTTTCTCCCTGTTTGCGAACCGCTTCTTGCGGGCAACGAGCTCAAATATGTCACCGATGCGGTGGCAAGCGGCTGGATTTCCTCCTCGGGTTCATACGTTTCGGCTTTTGAGCAGGCTTTTGCAGACTATTGTGGCGTACGGCACGGCATAGCCGTATGCAACGGCACGGTGGCCCTGCATCTTGCCCTGACGGCCTTGGGCGTGGGCAAAGGGGATGAGGTGATTATTCCAGATTTCACCATGATCTCCTCTGCCCTTGCCGTTTGCGGTACCGGTGCCGTGCCCGTATTCGTTGACGCCGACGCGGACACCTGGAACATTTCGCCCCGTGAAGTGGAAAAATTGATCACGCCACGCACAAAAGCCATCATGGCCGTACATATTTTCGGCACCCCTTGCGACATGGCCGCGCTGGAGGAAATCGCCTCCCGTTACAACGTCGCTCTCATGGAAGACGCAGCGGAAGCCCACGGCGCGACTTTTCAGGGACGCAAGGCGGGCGCGCTCTCGCGTATCGCTGGCTTCAGTTTTTTTGCCAATAAAAACATCACCACTGGCGAAGGCGGTATGGTTGTCACCGATGACGATGCGCTTGCCAACGCCTGCCGCTACTACAAGAATGTCTGTTTTCCCTTGGACGCCCCGCGAACCTATCTGCATGAAGACCTGGGATTCAACTACCGCATGAGCAACCTGCACGCCGCTCTCGGCCTTGCTCAAACGGAAAAAGCGGAGGAATATCGGTGCCTGAGGGTAGAGCACGGCCATATGTACCGCGAGCGACTCGCCGCTATCCCCGGCGTCCGTCTTCAGCGCCAACAAGAAAGAGGCGAAAGCGTCTTCTGGATGAACGGCATTGCCCTATCCCCCAATTATGGCAAGGGAAGAGATGAACTCATCGCCCATCTGCGGCAACAGGGAATCGACACACGACTTTTCTTCAACGGCATGCACCGCCAGCCCGCTTTGAAGCGATATGGCTGCGATTGTGCGAGGTCATACCCGGTTTCTGACTATCTGGCGGACAATGGTTTCTATCTTCCCAGCGGCAGCGGGCTAACAGAAGCGGATATTGATCGCGTCTGTGCGGCTATCCGCGCATTCCGCGCATAACGAGGGATGGTAAGCCATGTTCGAGGATTATGCCAAGTACTATAATCTGCTGTACCAGGACAAAAATTACGCGGAAGAAACGGATTTTGTACTGGGGCTGTTGACCAATGATAATCGCGCGCTCCACAGCCTACTTGACCTTGGCTGCGGCACAGGCCGCCATGCTCTGGAGCTGGGCAAGAAGGGACTTGCCGTGGAAGGGGTGGACATCTCGGAAACAATGCTTGACATGGGCCGCCAGATGCTTTCGGCCGTACGGCCCGCGCCTGCCGATCTTCCCGTGCTCCGTGAAGGCGACATCCGCGCTGTGCGACTAGGCAAAACCTTTGATGCCGTCATCTGTCTGTTTCACGTCATGAGTTACCAAAACAACGACGAAGACGCCCGCGCTCTCTTGAGCACCGCGTGGGAGCATCTGAAGCCGGGCGGCCTTTTTCTCTTTGATTTCTGGCACGCCCCCTGCGTGTTCAAGGTTCAACCGGAACACCGCATCAAAGTCATGGAAAATGAAGAAATACACATCCTCAGGGAAGCTACACCCACATGGAATAGTGCGGGCAATATCGTCACTGTGCACTATGACATGACCCAGACCCGCAAGGAGGACGGCAGCGTTTTTACCTTCAGCGAGGACCACCCCATGCGCTGCTGGTATCCTGAGGAGCTGCGCGGCCTCGCCCGCACCGGCTTTGCCTTCCTGGCCGAAGACGGCTGGCTCAAAGAGCAAGCGCCTATTGATGAGGATTGGGCTGCCTGGATGCTGTTGCGGAAAACACCACAAAAAAATCTACTATGAAAACACGCATTGCAGTCTATTCCCGAACCCGAAGCTTTTGGGGTGGCTCTTTCCAGTACGCCAAGGCCTTCGTCGAGGCTCTTGCCGGGCTTGATCCTAACTTCTTCGAAGTTCAGGTCTGGCATGAAGATGACGGAGACTGGAAGGAGTTATGTTCGCGCCTGAACTTTCCAGGGCATATTCTTGGCACATATAAGTTCCCCCCGCAATTTCTCCCTGTAGCAAAAAAAATTCTTGAGGCACTGAAGAACATCGGAGAAGACGACGATGCGCATCGAGGCTCTTTGTTGACCTCACTTCTCCCATTTTCCGAGGACGCAGCCATAGATGTTTACCGCCCTCATGTGGTGATCTCACCACAAATGGGTTGCCCCCGCTATGTGAAGGGTGCGCGGCATATTGGCGTCATTCACGATCTCATGCATAGATATGAATCGCGCTTTCCCGAAGTTGGAACGCCAACTGAAATCGCAATGAGAGAAAGCCTGTTTCAAGGTATGGTTTCACGCTGTGAGACCATCCTGGTGGATTCACACACAGGACTTTGCCATGTACGCGAATGCTACCATCAAGTCCGCGAGGAACAGCTCAAGATCCTGCCCTTCGCGGCATTCGATGAAGTCACACAATGCGTGCCGCGCCGCCCCGGATGCTATCTGCCTGAAAAATTTTTCTTCTATCCCGCCCAGTTCTGGTTGCATAAAAACCATGTAGGACTGACTCGGGCAGTCGCCCGGCTCAAAATCGAGATTCCCGATCTTGTGGTAGTGGCGGCGGGCAACACAAAACAAAACGGCTTTGAACCCTTCATGGCGATTCTCAATAGCGAAGGTTTAGGACAGCATTTCATTTTGCCCGGCTATCTTCCGGTGGAAGAGCTGGCATGGTGCTATCATCATGCACGAGCACTTGTCATGCCAACCTTTTTCGGCCCCACCAACATTCCGCCGCTTGAGGCCATGGCCCTAGGGTGCCCGTTGGCTGTTTCAAATATTTACGGCATGCCGGATCAATGCGGCAACGCGGCGCTCTATTTCAAACCGGATGACTCTGCCGACATGGCTCATGTTCTGCACCGACTCTGGACGGACGATGCCTTGTGTCTTGACCTCAAAAAAAAAGGATTAAGCCGCACACACTTATACAATATTTCAAATTTCAAAAAGCAGGTGCTGCGCATAGTGCAGGGAGTATGTTCTGCGCTATATTCATAAATTTATCACTAAGTTATGATACATAATTAAAGATATTGGTAATATAAATATAATATTTTATATTATCTACACACTATGGAGGTGGAGATGCTATGAGTAAAGAAGTACGCGATATATTAGAGATACACCAAAAAAGCGGAAAAATTGTCTCTATGCTTGAACAACAGTATCGTGAACAGGCATATCGTAAATATCTTGAAGCGGGAAGAGTACCTTGGTCTGAAGGTTACAATGTTGCCCACGATATTTTCGTACGGAAAACGTTGAACTCACGCAACCTAATGCAAATTTTTGCTGACTCTTGCGCGTCCCTTCCCCCGAACTATGGTCAAAATCTAGATGAGCGGATAGTAGAATGGCCTTGGATTCTGACGCATCTTCCCCCCAAAAGTTACCGCATTTTGGATGCCGGATCCGCCATGAACCATGAACATGTACTATCCTACCCAGTATGGAAGAATAAAAAGCTGGATATTATGACCTTGGCTCCAGAAGCATTCTGCGCGTGGAAGCAGGGTATCTCCTATATTTTTCACGACTTACGGGATACGCCCTATCGCGACGAAGAATTTGATGTTATTATCTCGGTCTCTACCCTCGAACATGTCGGCATGGACAACCGGCAGTATGATGGCCATAGCTGTGAACATTCGTTGAATGATGTTTTTAGGGTATTGCATGAATTTCAAAGGATTCTTAAACCATGGGGTACACTACTTTTTACTGTTCCTTTTGGAAGATACGAAGATCACGATAAATTTCAACAATTTGACTCTGACCTACTAGAACGGTGTGCTAAAGCTTTTGCACCAATCTCCAGACAGGAAACATTTTTTCTGTATACAAAAGAGGGATGGAAAAAGGCCGTACGCGAAGATTGCAGTGAAGCTCGATATGCTTTTCCCCATGTTGAGAATGGCAGATTAGAGGATAACGCTGCGGCAGCCCGCTGTGTTGCCTGCTGCGAATGGCATAAAAAAGGATCATCCTAACATCGCCTTTGAATGGTCACGGAGCAGATTCTTGTGGCTAACGGCCGATTCTGTATTCATGGAAGGTATCACAGGATTAATCCCCACGACATTTTTACAAGACACTAGTTTATTAAACTTTTGCCTCGAACTTCATCGTTATCCCCGATTGTGGGTGCAGACTTAACAACTTTTCCAGAAAGGTTTATTGATGAGTGAAACAGAAAGACAAGAGGGCCATGACATCGGCAAGGATATGACGACATGGCTGCAAAATATGCCTGAGATAGAAAAGCCAAAGGCCAGCTTAAGGTTGCGCAGACTTTTAGGGAAAATCCTGCAAAAGGGAGATACGCCACTTGCCGTAAAATTAGGCGGTTTGGTGGCCGCGCACGGCTTGCAGGCGCCGGGCCTGCATTACCTCGTGGCCTTGGCCATGCTGAAAGATGGTCGCCCCTACTCTGCCCAAGCAGCGTTGGCGCTCTCAGAGAGCCAAGATTATCCTCAAGAATCAGCCGAACTGGCTTTGGAGATCAAAAACTATCTGACCAGACTAAACTTACCACTGCAGGCATCATACGGGAATTTGACATGTACGAATCTCGCATATGCGAATCGCTATCTAGGGCAACGCTGTTTTATTCTTGGCAACGCACCTTCCCTAAAAAACCATAACCTCAAATTATTATGCCATGATGTTGTCTTCTCAGTCTCCAATGGCTACCTCCATTCCGATTATGCGATATATAGACCACACTTTCACTGCCTACCTACGATCCCTTATGATGAAATGCGCCTGACACACGATCATGCGGCCAAATGGCTGGCCGATATGGACGAGAAGATTTGGGACGCCACCATAACTCTCAGCGTGGCGGACTTCACGCTTGCGCATGAACGGGGTATTTTTGCCAACAGGTCACACCTCTGCATGGATATGAGCCTACCGTGGCAAGCATTGCCACTAAACCCCTGTGATATTTGCGGACCAATGTCCGGTGTGCAAAGTGTGCCTATCATGGCACTGATGTTAGCCTTCTTTATGGGCTTTGAGAAAATATATCTTCTTGGAATTGATCACACTGATTTGATAACAAGACGATACAATTATTTTTATAAAAAAAGTATGAATACAGGGCTTGAGAGAGGTGTTGACACTAAAGGTAACATTACAGATGACAATTTTACTTTAATCAAGTGTATGTATAAACTTTTTTCACAGTATAGTTTCTTAAAAAATGAATCAATCAAACGCAATACACATATATACAATACAAATCCACACAGTTTTCTCGATATATTTCCACTTGTCGAATATAATCATCTTTTTTAATTAGTTAAAATATAAAATTATTATTCAAATATGAAATAGAATATTACGATATTGATTCTATTTCAGGGTCGTCACCACAGTCATAAACTGACGGAGAAGATCATGAAAAAAGTATTAGTTACCGGAGCTGATGGTTTTATCGGTTCTCATCTTGTGGAATTTTTGCTGAATAAGGGATATGATGTTCGCGCCTTTGTCCTGTATAACTCTTGGGGCAAATGCGGCTGGCTGGACACGTTACCTGCTCATATACTCAACGATCTTGATATCTTCAGCGGCGATGTGCGTGATCCCAATGGGGTGCGCATGGCCCTTCGCGGCTGTGGTAGTGTACTGCACTTAGCAGCTCTAATCGGCATCCCTTACTCTTATAATTCTCCAGACTCCTATGTAGACACCAACATCACCGGTACACTCAATATTCTGCAGGCTGCACGAGATCTGGAGATAGACCGTGTGGTTCACACCTCCACTAGTGAGGTCTATGGTACCGCGCAGCAGGTGCCTATTACTGAAGACCACCCTTTACAGGCCCAATCCCCTTACGCTGCGACTAAAATTGCCGCCGACCAATTGGCTTTGTCGTTTTACCGTAGCTTCGGACTACCCATCAGCATATTGCGCCCCTTCAATACCTACGGTCCGCGTCAGTCAGCTCGGGCAGTCATTCCATCCATTATCAACCAAATTTCTTCCGGCATGCGCACGTTGCATTTAGGGGCGCTGCATCCTACGCGCGATTTTAGTTTTGTGACCGATACCACTGCGGCTTTTGAGGCCGTCTTGCGCTGTCCAGAGGCCGTGGGACGAGTTCTGAACGGAGGGAGTGGTTTCGAAATCAGCATACTCAATGTAGCCAACCTGATCGCGGCCCGCATGGGCGCGGAGATAAAAATTACCTGCGACACTGACCGTCTGCGCCCTAAGAAAAGTGAAATTGAGCGTTTATGTGCTGATAATAACCAACTGCGCACTATCACAAATTGGGAACCGGAGTTTTGCGGTCTTGAAGGATTTTCCCGAGGGATTGACAGAACAATTGATTGGTTTACGAGGGAAGGTAACATTGTGCAGCGTAAGAATAGGTATATCATATGATCCGCAAAATATCCGATATAGATTTACAACAATGCCTTTGTCCTGTAAGTTGTAGTCTTCTTGAAGCTATCAAACGTCTTGCAACACAACGTCATAAAATTGTCTTTGTGTTGGATGCTGAAGGACGCTTGCAAGGCACACTAGTAGATGGCGACGTACGGCGCGCTCTTTTACGAGGTGTGGCGCTAGAAGCCCCGATTTCTCAATCTATGTTCCGCCAGCCATGGGTAATCCGATCAAAAGATGAGCTAGGCGCGACTCAACTGGCCCTAGACAAAGCCCCCCGATACATTCCACTGATTAATGCTCAGGGCCATGTGCTGGCCGTGTATGACGTGTTCGCATCCGTACAGGTGAAGGCTGAACATCCTAATATAGTTGTTCTTATGGCCGGGGGCTTAGGAAGCCGTCTGGGTAGTCTCACCCGTGATTGCCCCAAACCAATGCTGAAACTTGGTGGCAAACCAATTTTGCAGCACATTCTTGAAAAATTCATACATCAGGGTTTTTGTTCCTTTTATATTTCAGTAAATTATAAACGAGAAGTTATTGAACATTACTTTGGCGATGGACAGCAGTGGGGAGTTTCAATCCGGTATTTACGTGAAACAAAGCGTTTGGGGACAGCAGGCGCTCTTTCATTAATACAGAAACAAGAACAATATCCCATCATTGTCATGAATGGGGATGTACTCGCAGATGTGGATTTCGACAGCATATTGGATTTTCATGTTTTGTCAGGGGCATCTATAACATCTGTCTTGGGACGTCACCAAGAACAAATCCCCTTTGGAGTAGCTACAGTATGCCAAAATAGAATCGTAGAGCTCAGAGAAAAACCGCTCATCACATATTATGTCAATGCGGGCATCTATGTTCTAGATCCCAAGCGGGTTCATGATGTCCCAGCAGACACCTTTTACGACATGCCCGACCTCTTACAACGTTGTATTGAAGAGGGGGATTGCCCAGCAGCCTATCCATTGCACGAGCATTGGCAAGACATTGGTCGTCCGGAAGAACTGGAACGGGCTATAGTGTATACAGGGTAGCGGTTATGAGCACGAAAAAAGTGCTGGTGACGGGACATACGGGCTTTTTAGGACAAGCCCTCCGCATCAAGTTGGAGCGGCAAGGCCATATCGTAGTAGGTTGCTCCACCTCCACGGGTCAAAACCTTTTGCACGACGACTGGTATCACGATTTGCCTCATATAGGCTATGATTACGTATTTCACACAGCAGCAGCAACGTTCATTCCCCAAGCATGGGAGCACCCTGAAAATTTTTTTGCTCTTAATGTGGAGGGGACGCGGCGCGTCTTAGATTTTTGTGTCGAACAAAAAGCTTCATTGTGTTATGTTAGCGCTTACGTCTATGGCACCCCGCAACGTCTTCCCATTAATGAGGGCCATCCCGTTTACCCGGACAATCCCTATGGTCACAGTAAATTCCTCGGTGAACAACTTTGCCATTTTTATTGTACATACCGACACGTTCCATTGACCATTGTGCGTCCGTTCAATATTTATGGCCCTGGCCAGAGCGAACACTTTGTCATTCCGCATATTATCAAACAACTACAGGCCACAGGTGAGGTAGAACTCACTACAGCCCAAACTCGCCGGGACTTTATCTATGTGGACGACGTAGCACAGGCTCTTATAGCTTTGCTGGAGTCAAACGGAAAAGGCACCGTGTACAATCTTGGCAGCGGTGGATCTCGTTCTATTCGGAGTGTCGTTGAACATATTGCCTCCCTGATGGGCTATTCACCTACTATCCGCATCATTCCCGGCCAGCGGACGCATGACATCATGGATGCGGTGGCTGATATCTCCCGCTTTACGCGGGACTTCGGTCCCCTCAGTCTGACGAACTTCCATGAAGGGTTACGCCGTTGCGTGTCACACTTCTTACGTAACCTCCAATGACATTTTTGCCACAAGCAGCCCAAGTCGTTGCCGAATTTTTGTGTACTTCTGCTACGACAGCAGGCCTGAGTATAGGGATAAAATATGACGAATTACGTGAACAAAGGGAATTATAGTCTTGAGACTCCCGCCCGAGAGGCTGAGTTTGAACGGCGACGCGCCCATGGCTGGGAACCCGCCTACAGGGCCTATCGGCAAGAGTGGTTGGCTCGGGTGGAAAAACGCCGTTTCGGAGAATGGCCTCTGTTGGTCGATATGGAACTTTCTTCCATTTGTAATCTTCACTGCCCTATGTGCTACACTAACACCAGAACCTTTAAAAACACTGTGGATCGTCAATTTATGCCGGTGCAGCTTTTCCGCGATATTGTGGATGAAATTGCAGCGCATGTCCCTGCCTTGCGCCTTTCGTTCCGCGGTGAATCCACTTTACATCCACAATTTCTGGATTGCCTCGCCTACGCCAAACAGAAAGGTATAGGCGAAGTTTCTTTCTTAACCAATGCCAGTCGATTAGATAAAACCTTTATCCATGAAATTATCATGGCTGGAGCTGACTGGATTACCGTCTCACTTGACGGTCTGCACGAAATTTACGAGAATATCCGCAAACCACTGCGCTTTGAAGAGACTGTGGAAAAACTCAAATTTTTACGGGCATCGCGTGAACGTTTGTGTAAAGTGCGTCCGGTGGTCAAGGTACAGAGTGTATGGCCCGCCATCGCAAAAGATCCTTTGGCTTATTATAACTATTTAAGCCCTCTTGTGGATTTTGTGGCCTTCAACCCTCTCGTAGACTATCTGGAAGTAGATAGCTTGGATTCGATAATCTATGTACCGGACTTTTATTGTCCCATGCTGCACCAACGTCTTGTCATCACTTCCGATGGTATGGCCTTACCTTGCTCCAACGACAGCAAGGAAGGTCTGTCGTTAGGTAGCGTGAAAAGCAGGAGCGTATATGATATCTGGAATAGTGAAACTCTCCGCGCCCTGCGCGAGGCACATGCACGTTGTGACGGCTTCAAACAATATTCCCCATGCCGCCACTGCTATTTGCCTCGCGCTACGACAGATAGCTTTGTTCCTCTAGCCGATGGGCGTCGTATCATTGTGAAAAATTATCTAAATAGGGTTCAATCTATTGGAAAATAGGAGGAACTATGATTTTTAACCAAGCTTCATGCTATGTGGTGGCAGAAATAGGCGGTAATTTTTCAGATGTGGCTACAGGAATAAAACTAGTGGATGCGGCGGCCGATGCCGGTGCAGACGCTATTAAATTACAAACATACCGCAGTAAAACTATTACATCGCGTTACGCCATGTTCGACATGGAAAATACGAACTACCTTTCGCAGGAAGCTTTTTTCAGGCGGCATGAACTCTCAGAAGAAGCTCATAAGAGACTTTTCTCCCATGCTTCTCAACGCGGGCTAGGCTTTTTCTCCACGCCTTCACATCCAGAAGATGTAGAAATGCTCGAACGTCTTGGTGTGCCATGCTATAAAATAGGAGCGGATGACGCGAACAATTTACCATTCTTACGTTATGTTGCCAAAACAGGCAAGCCCGTCATTTTCTCAACAGGCATGTGCACAATACAGGAGGTGCGGAAAGCCGTAGAAACAATTATATCTGAAGGTAATAGACAAATTATATTACTGCACACCATTTCTGGCTACCCCACGCATCCACATGATGTAAATCTTAGGGCTATGCTATCCTTAAAACAGGAATTTCCGCAATTTCCAGTGGGCTTTTCTGACCATACTCTGGGGATCTGGGCATCTTTGGCAGCAGCCACTCTCGGTGCGGCACTGATTGAGCGCCATTTCACCTTGGATCGTCACTCCGATGGGCCTGATCATATGCTTTCGTCCGAGCCGCAGGAACTTGCCGTTCTCGTGCGCCAAATCCGTCTCATGGAATGTATGATGGGCAGCGACGTCAAAGGTCCCTATGGCCCGGAAGTAAAAAATCGTCGTAACAACCGCAAGAGTCTGGTGGCCATGCGCGCTATCGCCGCAGGTACTGTCCTTACCACTGAAGATATCTGGCCCAAGCGTCCGGGCACAGGCATTGAACCTAAATTTTTGGATATGTTCCTCGGACGCGCTGCCGCGCGCGACATTCCAGAGGATACTATTCTCACATGGAACGACATTCGATGAACGAAATGGCCGTTCATAATATAGGACTGATAGTGCAGGCGCGTATGGAGTCGACCCGCCTGCCGGGTAAAATTTTAATGCCCATAGGGAAATACCCATTACTTGAGCATATCTGTCGTCGTATGGCTGATGTGCCGGGAAAACTCGTTATCGCCACTTCCACCCGCCCGGCGAACGACGCAGTGGAAGCTTTCTGCCAAGAACGAAGCATAGCTTACTTTCGTGGTCCGGAAGAAAACGTATTAGAACGTTATGTATTATGTGCATGCCATTACGGCTTTCAACATGTGGTACGTCTGACTGGCGATAATCCTTTTCCTGACGCGTATGCTTTACAGCGGCTTGTACGTCTACACTTAACACAACAGGCTGATTTCTCAACTTCTTTCGGGGTATTGCCCATTGGCGTCGGCTGCGAGGTTTTTCGCCGAGAAATGCTGGAATACACTTTGCACAACGCAAATAAGCCTCACCACTTTGAGCATGTGGATGAATATTTACTGGAGCATAAAAGTGAAATTCGCAATGCCGCTTTGCCACCGGATGAGTCAACCTTTGCGCCTGAGGTGCGCCTAACCGTGGACTATGTTGAAGACTTAGTGCGGGCACGCTGCATCGTGGCTCACGCTGGCGAGATGGTGAACACTAAAGAGGCCATACGACTATGCAGAAGCGGGCAGTGCTGATTTGTGTTGAAGGTTCACATAGTAAAGGGTTAGGACATGTGTACCGCTCCCTACGCTTGGCGCGAGCTTTGCGTACAGCTGGCATCTCATCTTTCTTTGTCGCCAATGACGATATAACCTCCTGCAATATCTTACGAATGGAGGGCTTTGAAGTCTTCATAGCCCCAGTAGGAGAGAAGGACGGACAATGGGAAAGAGACTTGCTGGCACAGCGCCAAATCAATCTGTGGTGGAATGACCGGCTTGATACTACTCTGGCCCATGCCCAGGCATTACCGCCGGAACTGCCGCGCATACATATGGATGATGCCGGTGCTGGCTTGTTAGGGGCAACCGCTGTGGTACTAACCATGCCCTGCCACTTTACAGTTGCACGGAAAGCTCCTTGCCCCGCTTTTGTTGGACTTGAATACATGTTGCTCGAAGAAAATCTCGGCCTGAGTAAGTATGTTCGCAAAGAAGATAAACAATGGCGTATTTTAGTCAGTATGGGTGGGAGCGACACATGGGGTGGCAGTATTTTTGTCCTGCGCTGCCTCGCTCATGCTCGTTGGCAGGATAGGCTGTCCATAACGCTGATAACCGGCGCCGGTTACTCCCATGAAAACCAGTTGCGTCCACTGCTAGCCGCCCATCCAGCGTGGCGGCGTAAGGCCTGCGTCCCTGACATGGCGACAGAATTTTTACAAAGTGACCTGCTTATCTGTACAGGTGGTATGACCCCTTTTGAAGCCGCCGCCACAGGTCTGCCCGCGTGCATCGTGGCGTCTGAGCCCCATGAAGAGGACAATGCTGCTTTTTTGGAACAACAGGGGGCTGGCTTTGTAGGCGGCAGACGTAAGGGGAATTATTTTGAAGGTAACGTAGTTTTGGTAATGGAAAGATCACTGTCTTCACTAGAAAACATAAGTAAAAAAGCTGGAACATTATGTGACGGAATGGGATGCTCACGTTGCATAAACATCATCAAAGGTATACTTCATGCCTAAAGTTTCCAGTACAGTAGTCATCCACCAACCGGATTTTATTCCATATCTCGGTTTTTTTCATCGTTTATTGCAGACCGATATCTGGATAGTACTCGATCATATACAATTGAACAAAGCCGGGTGGGTACATCGGGACAAACTCAAAACCCCCAACGGTGTGAAGTGGATAAGCATTCCTCTGAAGAAATGCCATCTCTCCACGCGAATTATGGATGCCCTTATAGCAGAAGGGCCGTGGCGTGAAAAACATCTGAACCAGTGGCACAGTTTTTATCATACTACTCCATATTGGCAAAATATACTGCCATATCTGGAGGACATTTACGCCAATTCTTCTTCAACGCTCATGGGATTTACCATGTACTCGATTGAGGTCATGCTTAAACTGTTTGGAATTCATGTCCCGCGTATTATCTACAGTAGTGAATTACAACCTAAATATACAAGCAATGCTTTGGTGGCTGAATTAACGCGTAAGGTGGACAGCACTCGTTACCTCTCAGGTACCGGAGCCCGGAACTATTTTGAATCAACACCTTTTATCGAAGCGGGCGTGGAGGTTTTCTGGCAACATTTTACCCATCCGATTTATTCACAACCTTATGGAGCATTTGAGCCGAACCTCTCCGCATTTGATATACTTTTCAACTGTGGTATTGCCAAAAGTCGTATTTTGCTGCAGATGGCCTTAGAGGAGACCTCAATTTAGTTTTTACACGAAAACTAATATAAATATGTTTATTGGTATATGGGCCATAAAGATACGTAAATTATGTGACATACTCTCTCAGCGATAAAAACAATTATACTGTTGTATAACAATTTATCAATCATATTGTGTAGATTTTTTAATAAACATCTAGACTGACTATCTGCCATCATTATATTTTTCGCCATTAAAATGGTGCACTGCATACTAAAATAAATGGATAACTCATTTCTATTAATAAAAAATTATTCCTTAATGAAATATGCTATTTATTTTACATAAGTATTTGATGACATTCGCAAATGGTATAGCATTTTTAAATATGCGGATTTCGAGATGCTTGGTATATTGGTAAGAAATGTGTTATTTCAAGAAATACCATGATAGCAATAATAGGAAATTATACAAAGTGATTCCTTTGTTCAAATACTTAAGTATAGTCATACTTTTGAATACGGCACACCGATCAAAACCTAGAAGGCTATTATTGGCAAGTTTCCATAGACCTATTACTGGATTAGATAGAGAAGTCAAAACTTGAGGACAGACAATATCTTCATAGGAGATGGTGCAGTCAAGGAGCGAACAGTGGTCACATGATCCTGCTAATGCCGCAGCTGCGGGCATATCCGCCAACGTATTAAAAATGAGCTGCTGGGGGAAAGTTATATGAATATATTGGCTATCGGAGCCCATATTGACGATGTAGAACTGGGGTGCGGAGGCACACTCATTAAGCATGCCCGCCACGGCGAGGTAGTCCATATCATGATACTCTGCGATTCTGCATATTCTGCCCCAGACGGCACAGTCATCCGAAGAGCAGATACCGCAAGAGCAGAAGCCGAACAATCGGCTGCCATCATTGGAGCCACCCTGACAATACTTCCCAACAAAAACTTTTATATAGATTGTGATGAGAAAATGGTAAGCGCTATTTTGGCCTATATACAAAAAAATAATATTGACACTATCTATGCTCACTGGCCGCATGATACGCATCTAGATCATGTCAATGCAGCTAAAGCATCTATGATGGCTGGCCGCCATGTCCCTCGCTTTCTTATGTATCAATCTAACTGGTACGTATCGACTGAAATATTTAGAAATAATTTTTTTGTAGATATCACAAATACTTTTGATACTAAAATGCAAACTATTAAATGTTTTAAAACAGAATTACATCGTGTACATAATGCATGGATTGATTATTTTACAAATAAATGTATTAATGACGGCATGTTAATTGGTGTAAACTATGCTGAATCTTTTGAAATATTACGCTATCTTATGCCAGATTAAAGGGAATATAATGTCTATATAGAATAGTTTTTCAAAAATCCATAATTTATTAAATTATGGGACATCGCATCAAAAATAATCTCAGATATCGAAGTTTGTATGCATTATTGATGTTAAACAGACAAACTTCTGCAAGTTTACGTGCAGATTTTGTGAAACTAAAATAAAAAGCAATCATAAGACTACAAGAAGCTATGGCTATATACACATGCAACAAAATATCTGATGAAGTAATACCATACAAAATGTATTATATACTTTATAAGTTAGCCAGCATTACCCACAGCTGGCTGAGATAAGCAGATGCAAAAATATAATCTACTCATGCGCTTCACCACAAATGGTAGCCAGTTACACATGAAGATATACACCTCGTTGTTGATAATGATATAGATTCCATTAAATTTTCTTTCCAAGCTACAAGCTGAAAGACTTATCATAAAATATATGTATCGACTTTTATGACCAACTGTTTGAGAAAATAGACAAACTAAAAAATTCGCGGCAGTATAAAGATACCCTTCATTCAAATTTCTACAATAATCATTTTGCGGAATCTAAATGAAGGCTGTGTACTTCTCACGAAAAAAGTAAAAACCGAGATTTCCGCCTACTCAGGGAAATGCGCGCTAAAGAAATACGGATCTAATCGAAACCTAACACATCACGAATGCATCAACTTAAGCTTAACCTTTCTCACTCGATAAACCCGTGCTCCTGCCCAGAACTTTCGGCCGTTCCCATCAGGGCCGCAGTAAATTCTTCAATCCGCGGTTCCACCTTGGTTTTCAAAATCCGCAGGCGCTCCCTGAGTAGCTGTTTCCGTGAATTTTCACTACTGCTTATGCCGGTCAGTTCAAAAAAACTGACGCAGACCGGCAGACGAGCCAGATTGTCAAGGCGGATATGTTCCGCGCAAAAGGCGAAATCGCCAGCTATTTTATATATTCTGTCAAAAGGATGACTTTTGAGAAAGTCCATCCGAATGAATGTTGCGGGAAACGGAAGCCCCATATCACTGATAAAAAGGGAAAAGACCTCATGTCGGCTTCTGTTCAGGATGCCGCTTACATTGCCGTTGGCACCCATCAGCAGCACGCCATAGGCGAAAATAATGTCGTCATCAAGTTTTCTCAAAAAATGAACGCATTGCGCAAGCACATTGTCATTCATCAGAAAATCGTCAGCGCCGAGAAAAAGTGCCCAGTCTCCGCTGGCCCTGGCCACAGCTTTATTCCAGGCGTCATAAATGCCCCGGTCCGGCTCGGAAACCCAAGAAACAGAAGCACGATGACTTTCAAGGATTTCCAGCGTGCCATCTGTTGATCCGCCGTCCTGCACAATGATTTCCCAATGGGGGTAACACTGCCTTTCCACTGAGCGCAAAGTACGTTCAAGCTGAGCGGCCGCATTGTAGGTTGCCATAAGGATGGAAATCCGAATATGTTGCTTCATAAGAACCCGCTGTTACGGCACTAAAAATAAAGAACATAGTTTCATTGTGCTATCTTCATTTATCCTATGTCATGGAAGCATAAATGGCAATGGAGCAGACAGCCCGGAGACAGCAGCCTATTCAACTTCAGCTTGACTGAGAAAAGCCTCTCCGCTCTGTTCCGTCAGCCATTGGAGATACTGGGGATATTGGCGTTGCAGCAACCCCAAGGCATTTGACTCGGCCAGCGCATAGCGCCGGGGGGTTTTATTGCCCGTGCCCACCCAGTGCTTCAGATACCGCGTAAGCTCGAAATGCCGGGCACGCAAACCCAGCGCGTGCATGTCTCTGAACCAGGCCACGCCCGTATCAAGATTTTCCGTGCCGCAACGACGAAATGCTCCCGGCGTGAATGCCGGGCCCTGTGGCGTGCAAAACAGGCGCGTCTTTTCCAGATCCAGCAGGCAGGCCCATTCGCTGACCCGGCATTCCGGCAGGGGCCAGGGCTGGGCGTCGAACATGCCCGCGAATCCCTCATCATAAGGCCGCACAAAAATGCCACGCTGTCGCGCCCGAGCATAAAGACGGCACAAGGCTTCATAATCCGGCCGGAACTCCGTATAGTGCAACGGGCCGCATGCGCCACAGCCCATAATTTCGCGCGTGAGTTCCTCACGCCGTGCCGGACAGTTCCAACATTGCCCCACTGCCCCCAGAGCGAAGGCGTCGCCCATTTCCCGCAGCATGTCGCCCAGAATATCGCGCAGCACCAGTACGTCGTTGTGCATCAGAAAAAGCTTGCGGCTCCGGCTCTGCTCAAAGGCATATTGATAACGGATGCCCAGCCGGTAGTCCGGATCGTCAAGCCGGGCGGGATCGACAGCTTCGCGTGCCAGCCAGAAATTCGGCTGGAATACCTCACAGCGCTCGTCCAACTCCTCTCGCAGATACCGGGCAATATAATACGGACTGATGGCATCGTATCGCGAACCATACGGCTCAAACTGCAGCCAGATCACCCCCACATGCTCCCCACTGTGCTTGAGCAGCGACAGCAGCGAGAGTGCGGTCTGAAACGGCTTGGCGAAAATATTGACCGCCACGTCCACCGTTTCAGCGCCCTCGGAAAGGGGTACGGGAGGCATTTGCCTGTCATTCATAACGGCTTGCGCTCGCCTCTAATGCCGTGCGGGATCGATTTGCGACTCGCTCCTTTCATCCACCGGCCCGCCGCTTTCCTGCCCATCATCCGCCACAGGCGCTTCAATGGCCCGTTGCACGGCATCCGTCGGCAATAGTGCCAGCGCCGCCACCACAGCGGGATCAAAGCCGGGATCCTGGGAAAGCAGACGCACCGCCTCATCCGGGCTCATGCCCGCCCGGTAGGAACGCGCGCTGACCATGGCGCAGAAAGCGTTGACCACCGCCAGAATACGGGCATTGGCCACGATTTCCTCGCCCTTGAGGTGCCGGGGCTGGCCCGTGCCGTCCACGCGTTCACCCATCTGATAAACGGCTTCGGGCACCGGCAGGCCGAATTGCAGATCGTGCAGTGCTTTGTAGGCATATTCCGGTGCGCGCAGGACTTCCTGCTGTTCCTCGGGTGTGAGCTTGCCTTTCTTGGTCAGAAGATGATGCGGCACAAAAATCTTGCCCACCTGAGAGAGCCGCGCGGCCAAGCGCAGGGTTTCCCTGTCCTTGTCCGGCAGCCCCATGCTGGCGGACAATAATCCCGAAACTCGCTCCATTTTTTGCGAATGGCCGATCAGATTCACGTCCACGCTTTCAATGGCCCGTACCAGGGCGGCAATGCTGTTGGCCTGACGTTCGCGCGCGGCCTCGGCCCGACGGCGGAATTCCGTGATATCCTGGAAAATTCCCACGCAGCCGCCCTTGACCTTTGCCCCATCTTCCTGATTGTCCTCAAAGGGAAAAAGCGTCACGCGGTAGAGGCGCGCGCCGTCAGGCCGGTCCAGAGAAATTTCAATGCTGTCCATCCGGCCGCTGCCGCTCACGCGCTCCATACCTTGGAGTAAATCAGATGCGGCCTTTTGCGGCAGCACGTCTGCCAGGGCCGCGTTAGCCATGTCCTCTTCGTTTCGGGCCGCGATCTGGCAAAATGCCGGATTGCAGACCTGCACACGGCCCTGGCCGTCCACCAGCAAGAGCCCGGCCTGCAGCGAGGCATTGATGCTGTCCAGCATCAGCTTCTGCTGGCGAATCACCGTATACAGATGCTGGAAATGGCGGGCCGTAGCCCGGTGCGACCGGCTGACCATGCTGGCCCAGACAAAAGCCAGCAACAGGGCGACACCCAGACTGCCCAGCACGCCCAGGCCGTAAATCTGGGTGGCCTGTCCTTCCAGTTGGGAATCCACCAGAGAGGCGGGCACCTCCACGACCAAGCACCAGTCCAGGTCCGTGAGTTTGGCACCCAGAGAGTAGACTTCTCCACCGCCTGCCAGGGCGTTGCGACGCATAAAGGGCAGATTCAGGTCATTTCCCGGCTGAAAGGCGGCCGGTACAAGGACGGCTTTGCCGTCACGCAACAGCACAACCTCCAGGCCTTCGGGGCCCCGATCCCAAATGCGCGGCTGGAAATCCTCATGCTGCTCCGGGCTCTGGGTCAGAAAACCGATCATGGCTTTTTCCACGGGCACGGTGAGCAGCAGAAAGGCCACAGGTTTGGGGTCGCCCTCGCCCAGCACCTCATACAGCGGATCAACCATGTCCATGACCAGACCATCGCCCAGATTGCGCACAGGGCCGAAAGCCAGGGCCCTGGCCGTATCGGCGCGGCGCACCAGCGCGATCTGCGCCGGGCTGAGAGATGCGGCCTGTGCCGGGGCCACCAGTGAAGTCCCGTCCGGAGCCACCACGCGGGCGGCCGTCCAGCCCCTGCGGCGCACGAAATCCTGCAGGATATCCTGCATATAGGAGAGCTGCTCGGCCATGGAGCGCAGGGCCTCATCTTCGCTCCGGGCCGCATCGGAAGCGGAGAGCCGGGCCAGCCTATCAGGCCCCAGGCCGCGCACATCCGCGGCGAACAGGCGGAACATTTCCGCCGAACTGATGAAACGCGCCTGCTCCACAAGTTTGTTGCGCCAGGCGCGGACGGATTCCAGAGATTTGTCCACCCAGGCCTGCTGGATGTCGCGCTGTTTGCTCAGAATCTCCTGGGTGGTGTACTTGAGCTGGAAATTGCAGAGCACAAAGGCCACGGCTGCCACCAGCACAAAAAGCAACAGGCCCACGCTCACCACGACGGTCTTTTTCATGCGGTACTGCCTGGCTACGGCCTGCGCGTTCATTTCCTGCATTTCCATATCAGTTCACCTTATTTCAGCTTGCGGCCTTTGAGATGCGCCCAGCGCCCGAATTCATTGACCGAATATTGCGGGCTGTAGTGGCTGAAGCGCGTATGGGACAAAACGGCGTTGCTCAGGCTGTCGAGCACATAGGCGTCGTTGTTCATATACACCACCAGCACGGCATGGGCCATATTGCGGATCGTATCGCGCACCACCACTATACGCATTGTTTCGGGCGGAATGCCCAATTCCTTAAGCGTAAAATATTTGATGATCGAATAATCTTCGCAGTCGCCGGATTTCTTCAGAAATTCCGCAGGGATCTCCCAATAATCTTCCTGGCCCCAATTGTCTATGTCCTCACGGTACGGCCAGGTGTTCCAGAAAGAATTGACGTAGCGCAGAAGATCCATGGCATTTTTACCCTTGGCTTTCTCCTTGAACTGCGCCCAGGTCACCTTCTTGTTGAAATGTTTTTCCGGCAGAAAAATGGGATCAGCCTGATTGCGCTTGAGCAGGTCCAGCCAGGCGGGCAGCGATGAAAGCGGCCGCTTGAATTCTACCGTGCCGAACAGTTTGATTTTCGACGCGGCAGATGCGGAAGACGCGGCCGGAGGTTCCGCAGCTGCCGCGGAAGGCAGATCGTCCTTTTCGGGCAGAACAGCGGGCGGCGCCCCCACCGTATCGGCGGAAACGGGTCGTCGGGCTTGTGCGGGAGAATATCCGTCACTATCGGGGGAGGTGGAATCTGGAGGGCTCTGAACGACCTGGGCAGCGGCATCGGGAGACGGCGTCTCTGACGGCGCGACGTCCGGCATTCCGTCGGGCAAGGAGGCAGATTCATCTTTGGGGAGCGACGGCGGCACGACGCTGAAGGCGGACTCGTCCACCTGATCCAGCACCTTGGGACGCTCCGAAACAGCGCTGTCGCCGCCCGGAACAACTCCAGGCGCGATATCCGCGGCAAAGCCGTAAGCGCCCGCTGCCAGCAGAAAGCACACAACGGCCACGGCCAGGGCAAAAGCCCCGCCGCGCCGTTTCAACGGCTTGTCAGACTGGAAAAATATGGGCATGCGCGCCGCCCGCTCCTGCTGGAACACGTGAGCCTGAAACAGACGGCCGCCAAGCCGCCTCGGCCTTGGGAACTACAAGGAAAAACCGCAATATTTTTCCCATATGAAACCGAAGATTATCGTTCTTTTATATATACGTTGCCCGCTGCGCCTTGTCCAGACAGGGAAAACTTCAGCCCTTTCAGCCGACCAATACGAATGACTTGGCAAGCGGCCTTAAATGCTTACAAACAATATAACAGCCCATAACGGCTCAATAACGTGAACAAGGAGACCGACGATGCGGATGTGGCTGGTGCCGCCGTCACACATGTGCCGGAAGCACCTTTTGGGAGAACATGTGGAACTGCACATGCTTCTCGGCACCCTGAAAAAAGGGAAATCCATCACCGGCTTTCTGTCTGGCGGCTTGGTCGACCCGTGCCGGATGTACAAACGGCATGGCGAACTGGTCCGGGAAATGGAGCGACGAGGCTATGCGCACAACTCGCCGCTGACGGAAGAAGAATGTACCGAGGCGCTCCGGGATTATGACTGCTCCACGGCGCACATCGACATAAATGCCAATGCGCTGGAGTTGCGGCGGCGCTGCCGGGAGTGTGCCCGCCTGGTCCCGCCTGAGGCGGTTCAATCGTGAGAGGACCCGTGAAAAACAGTAAAGGAATCGGGCCGTTCCTCCAATGCCCTGCCGCTCGCCCTGTGGGTCCTCTTTTGAAGGATATTTCATCTGTGGCAGATCACCGGGCATAGTTCCGGCGTATCAACTGAACAATCAGGGCAGACGCATCTAAAAAGTCTTTATTCCCCGGTAGATCGGGGAACGAACAAAAAAAGCGAAGCCATCTTTGCTCCGCCGGAGCGAAGCGCAGGCGGATGGCTGGTGCCGGGAGAATCCTAAAAAATAAGATTTTTCGGCGCGGGCAAGGAAAATGGCGCTTTTTGCGCGGAACATACTCACGTATGTGAGCAGCAAAAAGCGCCAGATAACGCCGCCCGCGCCGAAAAGGCTGGTTTTGACGGATAATCGCGGCAAATAAGAGGCCAGCAAAAACCGGAATTAGATACGTCTGCCCTGAGAGGTGTGAAGGAGCCCCTTCCCTCACAACGGTTTTTATTCCACCGTAACGCTCTTGGCCAGGTTACGCGGCTGATCCACATCCTTGCCCAGATAATCGGCGGTTTCATAGCTGAAGAGCTGAAGCGCGGGCAGGGCCATGAAACCGGCCAGAGGCGCGGGCAGAGCCGGGATGATCCAGGGGTCGTCCACGGCCAGGTCCAGCCCCGGATTGGTCAGGGCGATGACCTTGCCCTGGCGGGCCTGCACTTCCACGATATTGGATTTGACCTTGGGGAAGAGCGCGTCGTCCAGGGCCAGGGCAAAGGTGGGAAAGGCCGGGTCAATAAGCGCGATGGGCCCGTGCTTCATTTCACCGGCGGCATAGCCTTCGGCGTGGATGTAGGACAGTTCCTTGAGCTTGAGGGCGCCTTCCAGGGCCAGGGGGAAGCAATGCCCCCGCCCGAGATAGAAGAAATTGCGAGCCTGGGCGTATTTGCGCGACAGCTCGCGGGCCTTGTCGTGCATGCCCGGCAACTGGGATTCCAGCAGGGCGGGCAGGGATTCCAGCAGGCCGATGAGCTCACGCCGCCGCTCCTGCGGCAGCGCATTTTGACGCCCGCCCCAGTACAGGGCCATGAGGGCCAGAGTGAGCATCTGGCTGCACATGGCCTTGGTGGAGGCCACGCTGATTTCCGGCCCGGCCTGGGTGTAGATCACGGCCGAAGCCTCGCGCGCGATGGACGAGCCCACCACATTGCAAAGGCCCAGCACGGCCACGCCGCGCTCGCGCGCGATGCGCAGAGCCGCCAGGGTGTCGGCGGTCTCGCCGCTCTGGCTGATGACCAGAACCATGTCCTCTTTGTCCAGAATCAGGCTGTCGCGGTAGCGGAATTCCGAGGCGATTTCCACCTGCACCGGCACCCCGGCCCAGTGTTCCAGCAGATGGCGGCCCCAGAGCCCGGAATGATAGGAGGTGCCGCAGGCCACGATGTGCAGGCGGCGCGGCACGGGCAGCGCATCCAGTTCAGGCAGCAGGGCCGCGTCACGGCCCGCGTTGATCCGGCCCGCCAGGCCGTCGGTAATCACGCGCGGCTGCTCGAAAATCTCCTTGAGCATGAAATGGCGGTAGCCGCCCTTTTGCGCGGCCTGCATGTCCCACTGGATGGTCTGCACCTCATGCTCCACCGGAGCCAGGTCCGCCAGACGCAGGATTTCATAGTGCGTGGCCGTGGCCCGCACCACCTCGCCGTCCTCCAGAAAGACCACCTGCCGGGTATAGGGCAGAAAGGCCGGGATGTCCGAGGCCACAAAATTTTCGCCCGTGCCCAGGCCGAAAATCAACGGCGCGGACATGCGCGCGGCGTAGATGGTTTCCGGCTCGCCGCGATCCATGAGGCAGACGGCATAGGCCCCGTGGGCCTCACGCAGGGCCGCCGCAAAGGCGTGCAGCAGATCGGGCTCGCTTTTGCTACGCTCGGCGATCAGATTGACCAGCACCTCGGTGTCGGTTTCAGAGTGGAAGACATAGCCCTTGGCCGTGAGTTCGGCCTTGATTTCCTGGTAGTTTTCAATGATGCCGTTGTGCACCAGGGCCAGAGAGGCATCGTTGCTCAGATGGGGATGGGCGTTGCGCTCCGCCGGCACGCCATGCGTGGCCCAGCGGGTGTGCCCCATGGCGCAGGTGGCCGTGGAAACCGGCTCCTGGGCCAGCTTTTCCTCCAAGGCCGCCAGCTTGCCCTTGGCCCGCACCACGCGCAGAGCGCCCTGGCGCACAAAGGCCACGCCGGCCGAATCATAACCCCGGTATTCCAGACGGCGCAGGCCCTCCACCACCACGGGCACGGCGGGCCGGTGGCCCGCATATCCGATAATGCCGCACATATCTCTTACTCCCGCAAGACCCGCTCGCTATGAGGGGTCGTTTAGACTTAAGACTTCATTAGAGCATTTTGCGCTTGAAATTATCGCTTAGCGGCGAAGTAAATTTGCCTTGCGATAATTTCGCGGTGCGGATTTTCACGGAAAATCCACACAGAGCGTTAAGATATTTTCAATATCAAAACGCTCTAACCGGTACAGTGAAAAAACGGGCATGGCCCAAGGAAGTACGTTCCGGTACAACCTGGGCCATGCCCGGCGTGCGACGCAGCCCAAAGGGCCGCCGGTTTCGCTCCGCACCGCGCGCGGACCGGCGGACCGGCTTCAAATGCTTGGAAAACTCTTCTCTACAGATTGACGCGATCCACAATATCCGTATTCAGCACTTCCACCTTGGCCTTGGAGGCAAGGTTCTGGATGAAGACCTGATACAGACCGTCCACCCGTTCGCGGGCCACGCCGTTGGCCATCAGGTCGCGCACGGTATTCCACTCCTGCGGATCGGGCGGCAGCACGGCGTCCACGCGGCAGAGCAGTGCGCCTGGACCTTCGCTTTTGCCGTCCACGGCATAGGCCGATGGCAGCCAGGTTCCGGGCTTGGCGGTAAAGACGGCTTCGGCCAGAGCCTCATCGGGGTTGAAATCCGCCAGATTCCCGCCACGATCCATGGCCGGGGCGGTCTTGATGTCCAGGCTCGCCTTCAGGGGCTGGGGCAGGGGACCGTCCTTCAATTCCTTGCGACGGGCCGCGGCGCTTTCCACGGCGGCCTTGAGGGCCTTTTCGGCGGTCAGCTTGGCCACAATGGCGCTCTTCACCGCGTCGAGCGGCTGGGTGGACGCGGGTTCAGCCTTGATGATCCGGGCCACCAGATATTTGTCCCCGGCCTCCAGGGCCGTGTCCACGGGCGCGCCCGTAGCGGTGGCGATAAGAGCGGAGGCTCCGGCCGGGGTTACGCCCAGCTTTTGCTCCAGTTCGCTCTGGCTGAGCAGGCCGCTCTGTTCCGCCTTGAGGCCGAAACGGGCAGCGCTCTCGGCCAGCGGCTTGCCCAGAATATTGTCTTCGATCAGGCTGTCCAGCACATCGTGCAGCTTGTCCGCGCCCTGTTCCTGCGCCATGGCCTGGCGCACTTCCCGGGCAGCGTCCTTGAAGGTCTTGAGGCCGCCGGGCTTCTTGTCTTCCACCTTGATGATGTGCAGGCCGAAAGGACTGCGCACGGGCTCGGACACCTGCCCGGCCTTCAGGGCAAAGGCCGCGTCTTCAAAAGGCTTTACCGTCTTGCCGCGGGCAATCCAGCCCAGTTCGCCGCCGGGACCGGCCGCATTGGGGCCGTTATGGGCATCGGCCACGGCCGCGAAATCCTTGCCGCTCTTGAGCTCGGCCTGGATTTTCGCCACTTCTTCGCGGGCCTTTTTCTCCGCGTCGGCCGGGGCGTTTTCAGCCAGAGGTACCAGAATGTGCGCGGCCTTGACCTGCGCGGGCTCTTCAAAACGGCCCTTATTGACCTCGTACCATTTCTGAGCATCCGCCTCGCTGATGCTCTCGGGCTTGACCAGACCGCCGGGCGTCACGCTGACATAGGCCACGTCCACTTTGGGCGGAATGGCAAAATCTTTCTTGTGGGCATCATAATAGGCCGTCACGTCCTGATCCGTGACCTTGACCTCGCCGGAAAAATTCTTGGCCGGAATGAACAGATAGTCCACCACCCGTTTTTCCCGCAGGAAATTATAGCGGTTTTGGGCTTCGTCCGGGTCCACCCAGACCGGCGCGGTGACCAGGGTAAAAATCTTTTCGCGCAGCAGCTGATCGCTCATATCCTTCTCATACTGGGCCGGGCTGATCCGCTGGGCGGCCAGCACACGCGTGTAGGCTTCGGGATCGAAGCGGCCCTGGGCATCCTGGAAGGATTTGATCCGTCCCACGGCCTGGCGCAGTTCCAGCGGCGTCACACTGACGCCCGCGCGCGCGGCCTCCTGGGCCAGCAGGGTTTGTTGAATCAGATCGCGCAGCACTTGGCGGCCCAGATGCTGCTCCTTGAGCTGCTCGCGGGTAACGCCGGGATTATTGCGCAGGATCGATTCCTCCGCATTGCGGTAGGCCTGCTCAAACTGCTGGACCAGAATGGGATCGCCATTGACGATGGCCACCACATTGGCGGAGTTCCTGTCGTTGAAACTGCCCACTCCCCAGAACACGAAGACCAGGATGATGACGCCGAAAGCCACTTTGACGCCGAAAGACTGTGCGTTGGAACGGATATAATCGAGCATGCGTACTCCGGAATGCCGAATTGTCCTCTTGCCCGCGGCGAAGGCCGCCAAAAGCAAGGGCGCTGACAGAAGCGGAAAGTATAAGCGCCTTTGCGCGGAAACTCAAGAAAAGGAAGGCCCGCGCGCCGTCGAGGCCTCAACCTGTTTGTGACTGAGGCTCGCAGGCGGCGGATATTTTAGAAGGGCCTACGGCGTGATGCCCAGCTTGCGCAGCCTGTGTTGCAGGGTGGAGCGGGGCACGCCCAGCAGGGCGGCGGCACCGCGCGGTCCGGACAAACGCCCCCCGGTCAGGCGCAAGGCCTCCAGAATATGGGCGCGCTCGTTTTCCTCCAGAGTGGGCAGGGCCGGACCCGAACATGACCCGGCCCCCGCATGCAACGGGCGGCCTTCCACCGCCGGGACGGCTTCCGGCGAGACCGGGGCAGGCGCCTCCGTCTCCGCCGACGGCTCCCACTCATGCAGGGCATCGCGCACAAAGCTCTCGGTCACCGCCCCGTCCAGGGAGTGCAGCAAAAGGCGGCTGATCACATTGCGCAATTCGCGGATATTGCCCGGCCAGTCATGATCGCAGAGATCGCTCAGCACCCCCCTGGACAGGCGCGGCGGCCGCAGATCCCATTGCCGGGAAAACTGGCTGATGAAGTATTCAACCAGAATGGGAATGTCGTTCTTTCGTTGCCGCAACGGCGGCAGACGCAGGATGACCGAGGCCAGGCGGTAAAAGAGATCACGCCGCAAGCGGCCTTCAACCAGGGCCTTTTCCAGGTCTATGTTGGTGGCGGACAGCACGCGGATATCCACGCCGATGGAGCGCGCCTCGCCCACCCGCTCAAAGGAGTTCTCCTCCATGACCTGCAGGAGCTTGCTCTGCATATCCGGCGAAAGCTCGCCGATTTCATCCAGAAACAAGGTTCCGCTCTGGGCCATTTCAATCCGGCCGATGCGCTTGGCGTAGGCCCCGGTGAACGCGCCCTTGGCATAGCCGAACATCTCGCTCTCAAACAAGGTCGGGGCCAGGGACGGGCAGTTCACCTTGACGAAATTGGCCGCCCGCCTGGGGCTGCTCCGGTGCAGCCAGCGGGCCAGCATGCTCTTGCCCGTGCCGGTCTCGCCGATGATCAGCACCGGAATATGCAGCTTGGCGACCTTGCGCGCCACGGACATGACCCGGGCCATGTCCTGGGTTTCCAGCAGGCGGTCCACCAGCCGAGTGGCGGTGCCGTCCGCATCGTCCTCACCCGGCGAATTCAGGGCAGCCTGCTGCGCCGCCTTGGCCCTGGCCCGGCGCTCTTCGGTGAGCACCACAAACAAAAAAATCGTCAATACCGGACACAGTTCCAACAAAAAATTCAGAATCTCCACCACATTGTCCGGCTGACGCACAAAGGAAACGTGCAGGGTGCCGACGACTTCGCGGTTCAGGATCAGAGGCAGGGCGATGGTGGCGTTGAGTCCCACACTGGCTAACGGCAGAGGAGCATCGCCTACGTCCTGCGAAGCCAGGTCATTAATGACCACGGGTTTATGCGATGCAATAGCCATACCGGCCACGGTGTTTTTGGCGATCCGAGTATTGGAAAGGGATTCCACCACCGTGCCGTCGGCGGCGGTGAAAAGGTTCAGGAATTCCCGCTCCGCGTCATAGAGATTAATGCAGAAACGGTCATAATTGAAAAGCAAGCGTAATTGCCGGGAAAGAATTTGAAAAAAGGCATTGCGGTCCATTTTACCGGGAACCAGCCGTGATAGATGCTGAATAACCCGGGCCACGGCCAAGGGTACGTTGTTGAGATCAGCAGTACAGCTTTGCTGGAACATGGGCGACGCCTTCCGTATTTGCCTGCATTTGGGCAACACATGCCGATATATAAGCAGGTTTGTCCATGATGTCCAGAAATTCATTGAATATCCAATCATTACTTAAGTAAAAATACTTATAATTTCAGGCAGTTAATTGCGGCTCAGTTTTCTGGCATAACCATTGCTATAACTTTTATATTCGCGTGTAAAAGACTGTTTCGAAAGTATTTTCAAATGTTAATTAGCAGAAATTACATATTTTTGTTGGAAATATTTCTATTTAACACGGCATAAATAGAGATTGATTTTTCTATATGACAGCCAATATTTTTCTATAGACACTATTTTTACGTTACCATTTAAAAAAACAACAGTATGATAGAAGCCCACCCCTTCGTTGATCGCGCTCATGCCGAACCAAACAGCGGATGCGCCCCCGGCCTTTTGCCCGGGAGCATCAAATAGACGTGGATTTGTTTTTTAACCCGGCTTCTTAAGGAGGAGCATATGACAACGCATTTTGTAGTGCATGAGCCCGGCGACAGCGTCGGCGTGGTCGTGGTGGAAGGCGTCAAAAAAGGCGATGTCCTGACCGGCTGGGTCATGGACGGCGATACAACTGTCGAATGCGCGACTCTGAACGACATCCCCATCGGCCATAAGATTGCGCTCCAGGACCTGGAGGCCAATGACACCGTGATCAAATACGGCACGGATATCGGCAAAGTAGTCAAGCCCATCAAACGCGGCGAGCATCTGCACGTGCACAATGTCAAAACCAAGAGGTGGTAATTCCGATGAAAGACACATTTATGGGCTATCGCCGCGACAACGGCCGGGTGGGTATCCGCAACCACGTGATCATTCTGCCCCTGGACGATCTTTCCAACGCCGCCTGCGAAGCCGTGGCCAACAACATCAAGGGCACTCTGGCATTACCCCACGCTTACGGACGTCTGCAGTTCGGCGAAGATCTGGAACTGCATTTCCGCACCCTGATCGGCACGGGCAGCAATCCCAACGTGGCGGCCGTGGTGGTCATCGGCATTGAGCCTCAGTGGACGCAGCGCGTTGTGGACGGCATCGCCGCGACGGGCAAGCCTGTGGCCGGTTTCGCCATCGAAAAACACGGCGATCTGTCCACCATTTGCGAAGCTTCCCGCACGGCCAAGGAATTTGTTCACTATGCCACGGAACTACAGCGCGTGGAATGCCGGGTCAACGACCTCTGGGTCTCCACCAAGTGCGGAGAATCGGACACCACTTCCGGTATTGCAGCCAATCCCACGGTGGGTAACGCTTTTGACAAACTCTGGAAAGCCGGGGCCACTACCCTGTTCGGCGAAACCACGGAAATCACCGGCGGTGAGCACCTTGTCATGGAGCGTTGCGCCACGCCCGAAGTGCGCAACAAGTTCAAAGCCTTTTTCGACCGCTACGCCAAGGTGGTGGACGATCATAAAACCAACGATCTCTGTGATTCCCAGCCTACCAAGGGTAATATCGAAGGCGGCCTGACCACCATTGAGGAAAAGGCCTTGGGCAATATCCAGAAAATCGGACGCGAGGCCCCGGTTATCGGCTGCCTGGACAAGGCCGAAAGCCCCACAGGGCCGGGCCTGTGGTTCATGGATTCTTCCTCCGCCGCGGCTGAAATGGTCACTCTGGCGGCTGCCGCCGGTTTTGTGGCCCACTTCTTCCCCACGGGCCAGGGTAACATTATCGGCAATCCCATTCTGCCGGTCATCAAACTTTCGGCCAACCCGCGCACCGTGCGCACCATGCGCGAACATATTGATGTGGACGTCTCCGGCATCCTGCGCCGCGAAATAAATCTGGATCAGGCCGGAGACCTGTTGCTCGGCATGCTGCATCGCACGTGCCAGGGGCGCAACACCTCCGCCGAAGCCCTTGGGCATCGGGAATTCATCATGACCCGGCTCTACGAAAGCGCCTAACATCCGAGAGGAAGAACATGGCTGTCACCTACTTGAAAAGAGCAAGCAAGACTCCGGAAACGGAAACCGCCACGGCGCAGAAAGTGGTCAACGAAATGCTGGCCCAAATCTTGAAGCGCGGCGAAGACGCCGTGCGCGACTACGCCCTGAAGCTGGATAAATGGTCGGGCGAGATCATCATGTCCGAAGACGAAATCCAGAAAAGCATCAAGGATGTGCCCGCCGGCGTCAGGAGGGATATCGATTTCGGAGTCAAGCAGGTGCATGACTTTGCCCTGGCCCAGAAGAACTCCATAAAGGACTTCAGCGTGGAGCTGTACCCCGGCGTTACCGCAGGACAGCGCGTCATCCCGGTCAATGTGGTGGGCTGCTACGCACCCGCCGGGCGCTATGCGCACATCGCCTCGGCTTACATGGGTGTGGCCACGGCCAAAGCCGCGGGCGTCAAAACCATTGTGGCCTGCTCCAGTCCTTTCCGGGGCGGCGGCATGCATCCCTATCTGCTCTATGCTTTCAAGGCCGCCGGAGCCGACGTGATCATGACCCTGGGCGGGGTGCAGGCTATCGTCAGCATGGCCTACGGCCTGTTCACCGGCAAGGAGGCCGACGTGGTGGTGGGGCCGGGCAACAAGTTCGTAGCCGAAGCCAAACGCATCCTTTTCGGCAAGGTGGGTATCGACGTTTTTGCCGGACCTTCCGAAATCGCGATCCTGGCCGACGAAACGGCCGATGCCGAAATGGTCGCCTGGGATCTGGTGGGCCAGGCCGAACACGGCGTGGAATCCCCTGCCTGGCTGATCACTACCAGCAGCACTCTGGCCGAAAGGGTTATGGAACTGGTGCCTCGGCTTATTGAGGCCCTGCCGCCGCTGGCCAAGGAAGCGGCGGGCAACGGCTGGCGTGATTACGGCGAGGTTGTTTTGTGCGACAGCCGTGAAGAGGCGGCAGCCAAATCCGATGAGTACGCGCCAGAACACCTGGAAGTACACGCGGCCGACTTGCAGTGGTGGCTGAAAAATCTCATCAGCTACGGCTCCCTGTTCCTGGGCGAGGAAACCACGGTTGCCTATGGCGACAAGTGCAGCGGCCCCAACCATGTACTGCCCACCAAACGCGCCGCCAAATACTCTGGCGGTCTCTCCGTGCATAAGTTCATGAAAACCCTGACCTGGCAGCAAATGACCAAAGACGCTGCCGTGCATATCGGCGGCGTGACGGCCCGCATCTCCAGGCTGGAAGGCATGGAGGCCCACGCCCGCACCGCTGATGCGCGTCTGGCCAAATACGCTCCGGGCCGTGAGTTTGATCTCGGAACTCCGGTGAAGGAATAAACCAAAACCCTCAGCATCCTGAAACATCCGCCACAGGAGGTCACAGTGAATATCTCGGCCCTCTTCGACATTTCCGGCAAAACAGCCCTGGTTACCGGCGGCAATTCCGGCATCGGCGAGGCAATGGGCCGGGCACTGGGACTGGCCGGAGCGTATATACTCCTGGCGGCCAGGCGCAAAGAAGCGTTGGCCCATGCGGTGGAACACATGCGCAAAGACGGCATTCAAGCAGACAGCCTTGCCGCAGACCTCAGCAGCCCGGAAAAGGCTCTGGCCTGCGGCAAGGCCGCCCTGGATACTTTTGGCCCGGTGGACATCCTGATCAACGCCGCCGGCGTGAATATGCGCCAACCTTTTATGGAGGTCGGTCCCACAAACTGGGCCACACAGATCAATCTGCACCTCTCCGCGCCCTTCTTTTTGACTCAGGTGCTGGCTCCGGGCATGGCGCGGCGAGGCTGGGGCCGGATCATCAACATTGCCTCCCTGCAATCCTTCCGCGCCTTTGCCGACAGCGCTCCGTACGGCGCAGGCAAGGGTGGCGTCGTGCAACTGACCCGTGCCATTGCCCAGGAGTGGTCGGGGCGGGGCGTCACATGTAATGCCGTTGGCCCCGGCTTTTTCCCCACCGCCCTGACCCGGCCGGTTTTCGACAATCCGGAGCTGGCTGGCAGAAATGCCGCCCAAACCTGTATAGGCCGCAACGGCACGCTGGAGGATCTTTACGGCTGCACCGTATTTCTGGCCAGCGAGGCTTCGGCCTATATTACCGGCCAAGTAATCATGATTGACGGGGGCTTTACCGCCCGCTGAGATAATATTGCAACATTTCAACCAGGGGACGGAAATCCAGCAGATGCCTTCCCTTGCGTGCAGCAGGAGTCCAGATGATGAAAGCCCTGGTGTATACGCAACCCCATGAAATGCAATGTCGGGACTATCCCGAACCGACTCTTGAACCCGGCGAGGTCATTATAGAAATCAAGGCCTCGGGTATCTGCGGCTCGGACATGCATGCCTACCACGGGCATGACCCCCGCCGCCAGCCCGGCCTGGTCATGGGCCACGAACTCTCCGGCGAAATCCATGCCAGTGCTTCTCCGCGTTTCAAAGCGGGACAGAAGGTTACGGTGGATCCTTTGATCACCTGCGGGTGCTGTTCATATTGCCGTACCGGCCGGGACAATTTGTGCGAAAACAGAGGAATGGTGGGCATGAGCCGCCCCGGCGCCTACGCCGAGTTCATGTCCATCCCGGCAAGCTCGGTCATCCCCATTCCCGACGACATGCCGCATGCCATGGCCGTGCTCACCGAACCGGCCGCCACCGTGCTGCATGCCTTGAACATCTCTCTGCCCAAAATGGCGCGGCCGGTACAGGAATGTAAGGTTCTGGTCATCGGCGGCGGAGCCATTGGCCTGCTCATGGCCCTTCTGCTTCGATCACGCGGCGTGCACCACGTGGACCTGGCGGAAACCAATCCCCTACGATGCGCCTCGGCTGGCGAACACAGCAAAGCCCGGGCCTTTGATCCGGTGGCCGAACCTCCGGCGGAATCCATTTACGATTATGTCGTGGATGCCGTGGGGCGCAAAGTCACCCGCGAGATGGCCGTCCACGCTCTCAAGCCCGGCGGTGTGCTCATGCACATGGGCCTGCAGGACTGGAGCAGCCAGATGGACATGCGCAAAATCACCCTTGCCGAGCACGTCGTCCTCGGCACCTACACCTATACCTATGCGGATTTGCAGGCCACCGTGGAAGCCCTGCGCAACAACGTTTTCGGCAACCTCGGCTGGGTGGAGTACCGCGCTCTGGCTGACGGGCCGGAGGCCTTCCGAGTCCTGGATCAGCGAGAGACCCAGGCCGCCAAAATCGTTTTGCTGCCGTAAGAGGACACGAGGGGGAATCCCTCCGTACACGCCAACAGCAGGAGCCTGACAATGAAGAATGTATTTTTCGCCTCACTGTTCAGTGTTTGCCTTTGCGCTCTCCTGACCGTTCCCCAGCCATCGGCCGCAGCCGATAAACCCGAAGTACGCACCAGCGCCCAACCCTGTCTGCACGGTCTGCCTCTGTGGCATGCCGAAAAAGCCGGCTGGCTGAAAGACGCGCCTTTTACCGACACCTTCATGCTCTTCGCCTCGGGCGCACCGCAGACCGAGGCCTTGGCGGCCGACCAGTGGGATGTGGGCGCCATGGGCACAGTGCCTACAATGATGGCCAGTATGCGTTACGGCTACAAACTGATCGGCATTTCCAACGAAGAAGGAGCTACCAACGACCTTTGGGTGCGCCCGGATTCTCCGCTGCTCAAGCATAAGGGGGCCAATCCGGCCTATCCTGACATTTTCGGCACGGATGAGGACTGGAAAGGCAAAAAGATACTGGTCACCACCGTGTCCACCGGCCACTACGCCCTAACCGCCACCTTGGAACGACTTGGTCTGAAGGACAGCGATGTGGACATCGTGCACATGGAGCAGGGCCAGGCCATGACCGCCTTTAACGCTGGCCAGGGTGACATCCTTCAGCTCTGGGCTCCTCTGAGCTACGTGGCCGAGGCCAAGGGCTGGACAAGGGTTTCCTCGGGTGCGGCGGCCAAGGTGATGATCGCTGGCGGCATCGGCGTGCGCAAGGAGTTCGCGGAACAGCACCCCGATCTGGTGGTAGCCTGGCTCGACCTGTACATGCGCGGCGTGGAAGGCATGAAGGAACATCCCGAACAGTACGTCAAGCCGCTGCTCTCCTATTTTAACGATTATTGCGGCCTGGAGTTGAATGAGAACCAAGTCAGAATGGAATTCAAATACCGTCCGCTCTTCAATGTGGCCGAGCAGATCGAAGCCATGGAAAATCCGGACAAGCTTCCTGCCTGGGTGCGCGGCGTGGCGAACTTCATGCTGGCACAGGGACGAATCAAAAAAAAGGAATATGACCGATACGTCCAGGCCAACTTCAATATCGATCCTTCGTTCATGAAGAAGCTCGCGGCCCTGCGCGCCGCACGCGGCCAGAAATAGGTCCTGGCCCGGCGCCTTCCATAATCCGGCGTCCTCCACACGCCGCCGTCCGCTCGACCTTTTTGCCGGGCGGGCGGCGGCCGGGAGAAAAAGGAGCCCTTATGCGCCAAGATACGGGAAAAAAAGACGCGGCCGATCAAGAATTGAACCTTGAGATTCAAAAAGCCAATTATTTCGCCACAGCCGCCAAAGAAAATTGGATATCCATCGTGAGTTTTCTGATTTTCCTGGTGATCTGGGAACTGATTTGCCGCTTTGACCTCATCGGTCCTTACCAACTTGTGCCCCCCTCGGAAGTTATCACGGTATTTTTTGAAAAGTTGACGGACGTCAACCCTGACGGAACGGTATTGCAACAGCACGCCGTAGCGAGCCTGGCCCTGGCTTTGGCCGGATTTCTCGCCGCCGTGGTCATCGGTGTGCCTTTGGGGTTGTTCATGGGCTGGTATCCCAAGGTCAATTTGCTGGTACGCCCGCTTTTCGACGCCATCCGACCCATCCCGCCCATTGCCTGGATCCCCATTGCCATTCTCTGGCTGGGCATCGGCATGACGGCCAAGGCTTTCATCATTTTTCTCGCTGCCTTTGTGCCCTGTGTGATCAACTCCTATACGGGCATCCGGCTGACCAATCCGGTCCTTATCCGGGTGGCTGAAATTTACGGGGCCTCCAATTTTGAGACATTCCGCAAAATCGGCGTGCCATCGGCCATTCCCATGATTTTCACCGGCATGAAACTCTCTCTCAACGCCGCCTGGACAACCCTGGTGGCCGCTGAGCTGCTGGCCGCCTCCGTAGGATTGGGCTTCATGATTCAGCAGGGCAGACGTCTGGCCCGCCCGGACATTATCATTGTGGGCATGCTGACCATCGGTTTTCTGGGAGCTCTGATGTCCTGGATTCTGACCAGAATTGAAGCCCGCTTCGCCTCGTCCAGGAGGCTTGCATGAACCGCTTCATTTCGCAAAATGCCCGCTGGCTCGCGCCCGTGGCTTCCATCGGCGCTTTTGTAGTGCTCTGGGGCCTGGTTTCGCTCAACGTTGATCCTGACTTTCTACCCTCGCCCCTGAAAGTCTGGCAGGAATTCGTGCGCCTGTTCAACCATCCGGTGGGCGGCACAACCATTCTCGGCCATGTGGGATTCAGTCTCAGACGGGTTCTGATCGCTTTTGGTCTGGCCGTTCTGCTGGGCCTGCCCCTGGGTCTGTTGATGGGTTGGAACCGGACCTGCGAAAAAATCGTGGCCCCCATCTTTGAAGTACTGCGGCCCATTCCGCCCATTGCCTGGATTCCCATCGCCATTCTCTGGCTGGGCGTGGCTGAAGGTTCGAAAATCTTCATCTGCTTCGTGGGCGCGTTTGTAATTATGATCCTCAACTCCTATACCGGCATGCGCTACGTGGACCCCTTGCTTATCGACGCGGCCAGATCCTTTGGTGCGAGTCGCTCCCAGCAGTTCTTCAACGTGGCCGTGCCCGCCTGCATGCCCTCCATCTTCGCTGGGGTTCAGAACTCCTTGTCCATGGCCTGGATGTGCGTACTGGCCGCCGAAATGGTCGGCGCGCGCGAAGGCGTGGGCTACATCATCATTCAGGGCATGGATCTCAACAAATCATCCATGATCCTGGTGGGCATGGTTCTTATCGGCATCGTGGGTTCCCTGCTGGCCGCGACGTTGCGTTGCGCCGAGCGCCTGCTCTGCCCCTGGAGGAGGGAAATGGTATGAAGGAGAGGAGCGTCAAAATAGAATGCGTGAACGTCTCCAAGACCTTCCACGTGCCCGGCCAGAAGCAGTTGCTGCATGTGCTGAACAAGGTCTCGCTGAAGGTCTATGAAAACGAGTTCCTGGTCATTCTTGGTCCGGGCCAGAGCGGCAAGACGGTACTGCTCAACTGCATGGACGGATTGATTGAGCCCACGGCCGGAGAAATCCGCATAAGCGGCAAGATCATCAACGGACCGGGACCGGATCGCGGAATGGTCTTCCAACGCTATGCGCTTTTTCCCTGGAAAACAGTGGAGCACAATGTGGCCTTCGGCCTGGCTGTGCGCGGCGTGCCCGTGAAGGAACGTCTGGCCGTGGCCCGGCGCTACATTGAGCTTGTGGGGCTGACCGGTTTTGAAAAAGCCTACCCGGCCCAGCTTTCCGGAGGCATGAAACAGCGCGTGGGCATTGCCAGGGCCTATGCCAATGATCCGGACATCCTGCTTATGGACGAACCGTTCGGAGCGCTGGATGCCCAGACCCGCTACGCCATGGAACAGGAATTACGGACCATCTGGGAAAAGGAAAAACGTACGGTCTGTTTTGTAACCAACAATATTGAAGAAGCCATTTATCTCGGGGATCGGGTGGTGGTCATGTCCGCTCTGCCGGGCCGGGTCAAGACAGAATACGGCATAGATATTCCCTCGCCACGTGCGTATACGCATCCGGATTTCCTGACCCTGCGCAAACAAATATCCGAAGACACCGACCTGGTGCTCTAGAAGCGTTTTGATATTGAAAATATCTCAACGCTCTGTGCGGATTTTCCGTGGAAATCCGCACCGCGAAATTATCGCAAGGCGAATTTGCTTCGCCGTTACGCGATAATTTCAAGCGCAAAATACTCTAGGAGGATGATCATGCACTTCGGAGACAAGGAAGCTTACGCCGGGGGCCGGGAAGTCAAGGTTTCAGTGACTAATCTTACCAAATGCTATGACGACCTGCTGGTGCTCGACGACATCAATTTCGACATCTACAAAGGCGAAATGCTTTGCATCGTAGGCCCCACGGGCTGCGGCAAAACCACTTTCCTGAACTGCCTTTCCCGCTTCATCCCCATCACCAACGGCTCCATCATGGTGGACGGCAAGCCGGCGGACCCGAAAATCCACAATATCGCCTTTGTATTTCAGGAAGTTTCGGCCATTCCCTGGCTCACTGTGGAGGATAACATCCGCTTCGGCCTGCGCATCAAACGGTTGCCCGAAGTGGAAATTGAAAAACGTGTGGAGCGGATGCTCGACATCGTGGGCCTTGCCAGATACCGCACCTATTATCCCCAACAACTTTCCGCCAGCATGGAGCAACGGGTCGTCATCGCCCGTAATTTCGCCATTAATCCCGATCTGCTGCTCATGGACGAACCTTACGGCCAACTGGATGTAAAATTGCGCTATTATCTGGAAGACGAACTCATGCGCATCTGGAAAGAATTGGGCAGCACGGTGGCCTTCATTACCCACAATATCGAGGAGGCCGTGTACCTGGCGGAACGGATTTTAATTCTCTCACCCAAGCCTTCGACCATCAAAGAGGAAGTCATCGTGGATCTGCCGCGCCCCAGGCAGTATGACGACCCGGAATTCGTCAAAATCCGCGATTACGTCACTGAACGCATCAAGTGGTGGTAAGGGAACGCGTGCCCTTCAGACTCCACCGTCAAGCAAGATATCCCAATTACACTATCTAAGCACAAGGAGACTCAGATGAAGATGACAAAAACACCGGCTCTTTTTCTCGTGGCTCTGATGCTGACCCTGGTGGCCTCTTTTCCGGCTGCCGCCGCCTATCCCGAAAAACCCCTGAACATGATCATCGTCTTCACCGCCGGCGGCTCCAGCGACGTACAGGCCCGGATCATGCAGAAATACTGGGATAAATATGTGAAACAGCCTTGGGTATTCGTCTACAAGCCCGGCGCAGGGGGCATTCTGGGCTCCACGGAACTCGCCCGCAGCGCGCCGGACGGCTATACCATCGGCGGTCTGAACGTGCCCCATCTCGTGTTGCAGGCTCTGGCGCAGAACGCCCAATTCAATCCCGACAGCTTCAAATTCATCGCCCAAGTGGTCAACGACCCCCAATGCGTGGCCGTGCTCAGGACAAGCCCCTACAAAACCTTTCAGCAAATTCTGGACGCGGCCAAGGCCAGGCCCGGTAAACTCAAGGTCGGACTGGTCGGCCCTTTGAGCGGACATCACCTTATGTTCCTGGACTTCAACAAAAAATTTCCCGACGCCAAACTCAGCCGCGTGTTCTACAAAGGCGCGGCTGACCAGAACGCGGCTCTGCTCGGCGGTGAAGTGGATCTCATTTTCGGCAATATCAATGATGTAATGCGTTCCATTGATGAATTCCGCGTGCTCAACGTGGCTGCCGAAAAGCGCAACGGCTTTCTGCCCGACGTGCCCACCTTCAAGGAACAGGGCATTGATATTGTCTCCGATATCCGGCGCACCTTTGCCGCCCCTAAGGATATCCCGGCCGAAAAGCTGGCTTGGCTGCGTAAAACCTTCAAGCAGATCTGTGAGAACCCCGATTATCTGCGAGACATGAAAAAGGCTGGTCAACCGGCGGAATATATGGATGGCGAGGCGCTCACCGCCTATATCGATTCCCTGCAGGCCCGTGAAAAAAAGACGCTTGAAGAGGCAGGGCTGATTCCGAAGAAATAGCGTGGTCGGATCCGGCGGGGCAGGAAAGACCAGCCCCGCCGTCTTTCAGGGACTAAACATCTGGTCCGTCCCATATACAGGAGTCGCGGATGACTGAATTTATTCTCCCCTCCCTGCAAAACCTTGCTGACCCCCTGAACCTTTTTCTGATGATCGCCGGCCTGACCGGCGGCATCGTCATCGGTGCCCTGCCGGGCCTTTCCGCGACCATGGGCGTGGCGCTGATGGTACCGGCCACCTTTGCCATGTCCCCCACGCACGGACTCGTGATGCTGGGTGCCATCTATGCCGGAGCCATATACGGCGGGGCCAATTCGGCCATTCTGATCTGTACGCCAGGCACGCCGTCTTCCGTGGCCACCACCTTCGACGGCTGGCCTCTCTGCCAGAACGGCCAAGCGGATACGGCGCTCTACACCTCCCTGCTTTCCTCGGCCTTCGGCGGCATCATCGGCACCTTTTTTCTTCTGTTTCTGGCGGGCGCGCTGGCCCGCTTCGCCCTGAACTTCGGCGGACCGGAAAACTTCTGGCTTTGCCTTTTCGGGCTAAGCACCATCGCGGTCATGACGCCCGAGAACATGGGCAAAGGCATTGTCTCCGGCGCCATCGGCCTGCTGGTGTCCACCATCGGCCTTGATCCCAACACGGGCATTCCCCGCTTTACCTTTGACATATACGGGTTGGTGCAGGGGGTATCCGTCATTCCCTGTATGATCGGCCTGTTTTCCTTTTCCCAGGTGCTCTATCTCATCGGCACGGACAGAACCTTTGTGGCCGCGTACCACCCCCGTAGGGGCACATTCGGACGCGTGGCCGGTTATCTCGCCACCCGCTGCAAAAAAGTACTGCTACGCTCCTCCGTCATCGGCACCTGGGTGGGCATGCTGCCGGGCGCGGGCGGTGAAATCGCCTCTATCATCGCCTATAATGAATCCAAACGCTGGGCCAAGGACCCCTCCATCTACGGCAATGGCAGCATTGAAGGCGTGGCCGCCTCGGAAAGCGCCAACAACGCGGTCATCGGCGGTTCTCTGATTCCCATGCTGACTCTGGGCATTCCGGGCAGCGCAGTGGCCGCAGTGATCCTCGGCGCGCTCATGGCCCATGGCATTCAGCCGGGTTTCAAAATTTTCACCGCCACCGGTGAACTGGCCTATACCTTCATTTTTTCGCAATTTCTGGTGAACCTGCTGATGATCCCGATCGGTTTCGTTCTCTGCCGCTGCATGGCCAAGCTGCTCAATATCCGACTGACTTTTGTGGCCATCGGTATTGTGGTGCTGTCCTACATCGGAGCCTATGCTATTTCCAACAGCCTTGTGGATATCTGGATCGTCCTAGTCTTCGGCTTCGTGGGCTTTTTCGGCGGCAAACTGGGCATGGATACCGGAGCCATGGCCTTGGGCGTGATCCTGGGACCCATGATTGAGGAAAATCTCGGCAAATGCCTCGATCTTGCCCATTCCGTTGATGGCGGACTCCCGGCTGTCATGCTTGGCGGCAGCATCAGCAAAGTGCTGATCGCGGCATTATTGCTCTCCTTCGTGACTCCTTGGCTGCTACAGTTGAAGAAAAAACAAACTGAACACCAGGAGAAAAACCATGCGTAAAAGTATCTCGGATATTTTGTGCGGCGCGAGTTTTCTGGCCATCAGCGCGGCTTTCGGCCTGCAGTACGAAGGGCTCACGGGCGTAAGCCGCGTGTTTCCGGAAAGCCTGATACTCATTATCGCCGTGGGTGGATTATGGTTTGTGGGCAAGGGGCTGTATAAACGGCGCGGGGAATCACCCACAGACGCGGAACAAGTCGCCTGGAGAAAAGTTGGATATATCGCCGCGATGGCGGCCGTCTACGCCGCGTTGATCGGCACTCTGGGCTTTTTCAGCAGTACGGCGCTATTCATATTCTGCTCCTCCCTGCTGCTGGGAGACAAAAGCCGGAGTCTGGGACACCTTGCCGTTGTCGGACTGCTGTACAGCCTTTTCTTCAGTCTGGCCGTCTGGTTCAGCTTTACCAAGCTGCTCAATGTACCGACGCCCGCAGGCTTTTTATTCTGAACCTCACATGGAATTCATGCTATGCGCCATACTGTGAAATACGGAAAAGGCAACCTTGCTTTTGACCTTCCGGGCGACACTTCCGTCACGGTTTTTGAACCACGACATGTTCCGTCCCTGGTTAATCCCCTCGGCGTTTTTGAGCGAGCTCTTGACGCTCCGGAAGGCTGTCCGCGCCTGGAAGACTTCCCCGCGCCCGCTTCGGTCGCCATTGCCGTGCCGGACGAAACCCGGCCTTTTCCAACCAGCTTACTTCTCCCGCCCCTGCTTAAAAGAATTTTCAAAATCTGGCCCGCTCTCCCGCCGAACCACGTATGCATCGTGGTAGGCGGCGGCCTGCATGAGCCCCCGGATGCCGCGCAACTCAAGCGCATTCTGCCCGACGATCTTTACGGTTGCCGAGTCGTCAGCCATGACGCCCGAAAATCGGAACTGACCCGCCTCGGTACAACCGCCAGAGGAACCCCTGTGGAAATCAACGCGGCCTATGCCAGAGCGGAATTGAAGATCGTCATGGGCATGGTGGACGCCCACCAGTTTGTGGGCTTTACAGGTGGGGCCAAGGGCGTCGTCGTGGGGTGCGCCTCGGCGGCCATGATTGAAAAAAACCATTCCATGCTTAAAGAGCCTTGCGCCTTTGCCGGAAGCCTTGAAGAAAATCCCGTCCGTATTGATCTCAATGAAGCGGGACGCATTGCCGGGGTAAAACTTGCCGTCAATGTCTCCCTGGACGCACAGAAAAATATCGCAGCTCTTTTTGTGGGTGATCCGCCGACCATCCTGCGTTCTGCGGCCAGGAAAACACGTGAGCTTTACGGCATGGAACTACGGGAGACATTCGACATTGTCATTGCTTCCTGCGGAGGCAGTCCCAAAGACATCTGTTTGTATCAGGCCCAGAAGGCGCTGGATGCCGCCCGCCGCTGCGCGGGTAAGAATGGAAAAATACTGCTGGTTGCGGAATGCGCACAAGGCATCGGGGACGAGCGCTATCTGGAGTATGCCCGGAACTTCGCGGATCATGCATCGTTACTGCGGGATTTCGAAGGTCAGCCGTTCAGGATGGGCGCTCATAAGGCATATCTTTTTTCACGGGTGGCAGCCACACACGAGATCGTATTACATACCGCTCTTTCCCAAGAGGATCTCGCCTCCTGCCTGCTGAAAAAAGGCGACCTGCAAGTTACCCTGTGCGACTGGCTTACCGCTGAGCCAGAGGCCCGCATCGCACTCATCACCAATGCCAATGCAACCTTTTTCTTTTAATCGGATAAATCCATGGACAGCGCGCGCTATAGAATCAGACAACATATCGAACGCCCGGATTCTTTGCTGCTGCAATGCTTCCGGGACCTGGCCGTGGCCGACATCTGCGACGCCTTGGGCCGCAACGCCGCCCTGCCCTCGGCCATCAAGCCTCTGGGCGTCGCACGCCTGCTGGGCACGGCCTACACGGTCAATCTGCCCGCCGGTGAAAACCTGTTGCTTTACTACGCTGTGGATAATGCCCGGCCCGGCGATGTGCTGGCCGTGGCCTGCGACGGGTACGAAGACCGCGCCGTGTGCGGCGAGATCATGGCCGCTCTGGCCCGCAAGCGGGGCTTGGCCGGTTTTGTGGTGGACGGGGCGGTGCGGGACGCGGACGCCCTGCGGGCCATGGACTTTCCGGTCTACGCCCGCACGGTTTCACCCAACGGTCCGTACAAGGACGGCTGCGGCGAAATCAACGCGCCCATTGCCATGGGCAATGCGGTGATCAGGCCGGGCGACATACTGGTGGCCGACGGCGACGGCATTGTGGCCGTCAGCCGGGACGAAGCCGAATCCGCGGCCATACAGGCCCGCGCCATCCGGGATACCGGCTTGCGTAAGCTCAAATCCATTGAAAAAACCGGTAAGCTGGATTTCAACTGGCTGTACGAAAAACTGGCGGCCGGTTCCTGCGCCATCCTTGACTGACGCCAGGCCTTCCCGCCGAATTGGAAGCTGAGGGGAACATCCCTCAACAGCAGGCCGGTTTCCGCATAATACGGAAACCGGCCGTTGTTTTTTACAAAGCGACATCAACAGGACCCTCTTGCCCCGCGCATTTTCTCCTCCGGGCCCCTCCCGCCGGACAAACGCGATTCGAAAACGCCGATATTCTCCATGCGGTCGCGGCAGCTACTTGCTTTCTCTCCTACAGGATACATTATATAGAAATTATAGTCTTTTTTTTGACCACCCAGCCTGAACGGCGTGATGACAGACTAAAAATATGCCGTTTTCTTGGGGAGCTTCAGAACATAACCGGATCTGACGCAGGCGTGTTCAGACAGTTTTCAGATAAAAAATTTCCCGGAGATTCAAATGGATCAGGCCATACTGGATTCACTTGTTGTATACGGAAACATCGCCGTAAAACTGGCCGTGGGCTTGACCGCTTTTATTCTGTTATTGCGGACGACCAATCGCGGCCAACTGACGCAGATGACGCCTGTGGACCTCATCGGCAACTTTGTGCTGGGCGGCATTATCGGCGGCGTTATTTATAATCCGGACATTCACATCATAAAATTCATCATCGTGCTGGCGCTGTGGGAGATTCTTGTGATCTCCGTCAATTCATTGCGCATGCATACCGAATCCGGGCGAAAAATGATTGTGGGCTCGCCCACTCCTATTGTGATCAAGGGAGAATATCTGCAGGACAAATTTCAACAGGCCGGACTTGATATTGCCGACTTTGCGACCCTGGCGCGAATGCAGGGCGTTCATTCACTCCATGACATATGGAATGCGCAGCTTGAACCCAACGGTCAGGTCACCATCCAGAAAAAGGATGAACCCAAAAGGGCAATTATTCTTGTAAGCAACGGCGTTATCGATGAAAATGCCATGAAGATGATCGAAAAAGATGAGGAATGGCTGAAACAGGAATTGAATAAAAACGGCTGTGATTCATGCAAAGATATTTTCTTTGCTGAATGGAACGAAGATACGGACGCTGAAGGAAAAAAATTCGGAAACCTCTATATCATTACGTGCGAAAAAAAAGAAGGACAATAAAATGGGCATTATATCCTGGATTATTTTTGGCCTGGTCGCCGGCGCCATTGCGAAATTCATTTTGCCGGGACGTCTTGAACGCGGCTTTATTGTGACATCCCTGTTAGGAATCGTCGGCGCATGTGTCGGCGGATTCATCGACACATGGCTTGGTTTCGGCAAAGTAACCGGATTTAACCTGCCGAGCTTTTTTGTGGCCGTACTGGGAGCGCTTCTCGTCTTGATCATCCACGGCAAACTTACATCGCGATAATGCGGCCAGAGCAGCATACCGGAGCGCTGTCAATGAATCCATATCATGAAGGCGTTGACAAGAGCATGCCTCCGCATGAAGAGCGCGTCAGGCGCGCTTCAGAGGCGGTTTTTGCCAATGCCGGGGCCAACAGCTACGCCGACTACCCGGCATTTCACCTGGCGTCGCCCAGCGGCTGGATGAACGATCCCAACGGGCTTATTTACTACCGCGAAAGACTTACGCTGCGGCCTGCATTGACCACACGTCGGTGAAAGTCTTTGCGGGCGACGGGCAAACAGAGGGCTGCCACAGCTTGAGCTGCAGATTCTATTTTGACGGCATGGGAAAATGTGTCGATTTTTTTACGATTGAGGGCGGAGTGCGGCTTGAGCGTCTGAGCAGTTGGGAACTGAAGGCCGTCAACTGGCCCTGCGGAAAAGTGCCCCTCAGGGCGTGACGGCTGCCTCCCGTAACGGAGGCAAACGCCCCGTCAGTCCACGGGATGGCCCAGGGAACGGTATTCGTTGAGCTTGTTGCGCAGAGTGCGCACCGAGATGCCCAACAGTTCGGCGGCCTGGGTGCGGTTGCCGGAGGTGGCTTCCAGGCCCTTGATGATCATAATCCGCTCCATTTCGTGCAGTGGAATTACCGGCCCGGCAAACTGCTCCGCCGGGGTATTGGAGCCTGCCTGAACGGGTGCGGCGGTAGCCGTCCGCTCCGCTGGCGACGCGGAGGCGGCGGAGGGTCCGGCGGTTTCGACGCTCCCGTCCTCCGGGAGGCTGTCTTCCTCAAACAGGGGCCAGGCCTCGTTTTCCAGCAGAAAATGGCAGGGCTCCACCGGACGGCCGTTGGCCAGCAGTACGGCGCGCTCCATAAGGTTTTGCAGCTCGCGCACGTTGCCGGGAAAATCGTAATTTTTCAGCCAGCTCACAGCGGCTTCGGACAGGGATACGGGCGGCAGCTTATATTCGCGCACATACAGGTCCACGAAAAAGCGGGCCAGTTCCAGCACGTCGTCGCCGCGTTCGCGCAGGGAGGGCAGGCGCAGGGGAATGACATTGAGCCGGAAATACAGATCCTGACGGAATTTGCCCTGCTTGACCCAGTCTTCCAGATCGCGGTTGGTGGTGGCAAGCACGCGCACGTCCACCCGCACGGTTTCCGCGCCGCCCACCCGGTCGATCTCGCCTTCCTGAAGCACACGCAGCAATTTGGCCTGCAAGGCCAGATCCATTTCGGAAATTTCGTCCAGCAGCAGGGTGCCCCCGCTGGCCAACTCAAACTTGCCGAGTTTGCGGGCAATAGCTCCGGTAAAGGCTCCCTTTTCATGGCCGAACAATTCGCTTTCCAGCAGATGTTCAGGCAGGGCCGCGCAGTTCACGGCCACAAAGGGACCGCGCGCGCGTTTGCTCATGGCGTGCAGATAGCGCGCGAACATTTCCTTGCCCGTGCCGGACTCGCCGGTGATCAGCACCGTGGCCTTGGAAGCCGCCACCTGCCGGGCCAGCTGCAAGACCCTGGCAATGGCCGGATGCCGCCCCACGATGCGCGGGCCGCCCTGGCCTTCGGCATACTGCGGCCGATGTCCGCCAAAGGTGCTGGAAGCAGGCACGGACGCGGCTTTGCGCGGCTCGCGGGCCACGGCCATGATCCGTTCCACATCCAGAGGTTCCAACCAGTAGTCGCGCGCGCCCAGACCGAGCAGGCGTTCGGCTTCTTCCGGGCTGCCCTTGTCGGTGGTGACGATGACCGGCGGGAAATTGGGGTCTTCCGCGCTCACGGCCAGCAGATCCTCCACCCGGAAGCCGGGAAGGGAAGGCCGCGCGAAAATCACGCCGGGACCGGACTTGCGGATAAAGACCGAAGCCCCTTTGAGATTTTCGGCAATGCCCAGCTCATAGCCGGCATCCCGCAGAGGCGGGAAAATGCCGGTAATGGCCTGGGCCGGCGCGAGAAAAAGCAGACGACGGGTCGACATGGGCCTTTTTGTACCGTGTCGCGTGCCACAATGCAACAGCACGGCCTGAATACGGCCTAATTACTGGGAAAAAGCTGACAACGCCTCCGGCCTGACGTATACAGGCCGCATGCAGAAAAGCGTAATCAGGCATATTCTGACCCTGGTGGCTGAGGGCGGCCTTTCGACGGACAAGGCCTTGGATCAATTGAGTTTTGAAACCGCGCAAGATGCCTTGCACGGCCTGAATCTGGACCCGCAACGCGAACTGCGCAGCGGGCTGGGAGAAGTTATCTTCGCCCAGGGCAAGAGCGACAAAACCCTGCTGGCCGCCGTGGATGGCCTTTCCCGCCACGGGCCGGTGCTGGTCAGCCGCGTCAGCCGTGAACAGGCCGGGCTGCTGCGCAGCATGTTTCCGGCGGGCCTGCACTGGCCTGAAGCCGGGCTGTTTTCCCTGGGCGGTCCGGAACATCTGGAACAACAGATGACCCCGCCCTGGCCGCAATCCGGCGCGGCCCTGGTGGTTTCCGCCGGAGCCGCGGACATGGCCGTGGCCCTGGAAGCCTTCGGCGCGCTGGCGTTCTGGGGTTGTGACTGCGGTTGCGTCACGGATGTGGGCGTGGCCGGACTGCACCGTCTGAGCCCGCACCTGCGGGCCCTGCACGAAGCGCGGGTGATCATCGCCGTGGCCGGCATGGAAGGAGCCCTGCCCGGCGTGCTGGCGGGCCTTACCCCCGCTCCCGTACTGGCCGTGCCCACTTCGGTGGGCTACGGCGTGGGCGCGCACGGCTTCGCGGCGCTCTCCACCATGCTCTGCACTTGTGTGCCCGGCGTGGCCGTGCTCAATATCGATAACGGCTTCGGCGCGGCGGCCTTTGCGGCCAAAGTGCTGGGAAGAAAGTAAAAAAGACCGGTTCCACAGTACGGCGGCCCAAACTGTCCGTGCGGATACACAGCCTGAAACACGAAAAAACTGTCTCTAACTCATTGTTATAGAACAGAAAATTCATTGCTACGCCGCTGTGCCGTGAGCCTGTTGCGGGGCGTCCAGCATCACCGCTCTGTTTTTTCCGCTTGTTTTCGCCTGATACAGGGCCTTATCGGCAATCCGTATACAGTCAGAGAGCGAAACGTCGATCGTGCTCTGTATATGGCACATGCCGACGCTGACTGTTACCACACCGCCTTCGGCATCCGGCAATGCCTCATTTTTCACCAGGCGGCAAATCTTGTTGCCCAGTTCCAGAGTGAACTTGCGTTCAACCAAAAAAATGACAGCAATGAATTCTTCCCCGCCATACCGTATGACATAGCCGTTATGGCCATCAATAGCTTTTTTAAGCGTGGCGGCTATCCGGCGCAGGCAGTCGTCCCCCTTCAGATGTCCATAGAAGTCGTTATATTTCTTGAAATTATCAATATCGAGCATAAACAGTGCCGCTTGACCGGAGGCTCTGATCGGGTACTTCCATTCCTCGGCCAGACCGGTTTCAATGAAACGGCGGTTCAGTAAGCCGGTAAGGGCGTCATGATTGGCGATGATCTCCAGCTTTTTATTGATTTCAGCATTTTTTTTCATGCTGGAGATAATCCAGTAAATAATCAATGCAGTGAGCAGAAAAACCACGGAAAGACAAATTTTTAACGCGGGCCCCTTGGAAATAGAAGCAAAAAAGACGGATTGCGTCATGGAAGCAAGTTCTTCTTCCCGCAAACCGCCAAACAGCACCCACCCCACGGACGGGACAGGTTCATATATTACATAGACCAAGCCGTTTTTCCAATAATACGTTCCGATTCCCTTTTTGCCGTCAAGTCCTTTCCGCTCCAGCTCCAGGATGGAACGCGTCGTCGCATCCTCCTGTCCGCCGAGTATTTTTTTGGCGTTATATTGTGAAGTGACCCACTCCATATGGTGTGGGTCACTGACCGCGATATCCGTCCCTTCCGCGTTGATGATGTAGGATTCTCCAGTATTGACGAAGCGGATGCTTTGAATCAGCCGGCAGAATATATAGCCGTTTTTTTCGATGCTCAGCACACCCGCAATTTTTCCGTTCCGTATCACCGGCGCCGAATAGCAAATCACAAATTCATTATCTTCATTGAAGTATGGTCCATAGACGGCGATATCCCCGCCAAAGGCGGCACGGATATCCGGCCGGTCATTTATGATCCGCTCTCGGCCGTCTGATGCCATGGTTCGTGCTTCCGAAACGTAAACCATGCGCATGGCATCCTTGCCCGGGGAAAAACGGGGAAAGCGGGACCCGGATCCCTGGACGGCATCAGCAACATCAAAAAAAGCGGCGGACATGGCGGCTTCCTTGCGTCCGATTTCCAATTCGGACTCCACCATGTCCACGCCCTGCGCCACCATGGCTTGTACGAGTTTTATTGTATAATTGGTCAGAAGTGTCTGAAAATTATTTGATAACGTATAATATGCCGCAAAAATGATCACAATTACGGTCAGCAGAAAAATAAATCCGACCCGTATTCCCAAAAATATTGCCTGATTTTTATCTCTGATTTTCATGTCCATAGCGTTTTCAGGCAGTGAAAAATTTTCAAAATGGTGAAGAACCGCTTATTAGACTTGCTGATAAAGCATACTCGTTGTGCATTTTCCCGTCAAAACCCAAAAAATGTCCCCTTTTGGGACGTTCTTTTCTTGCTGATTCCTGTCCGAGCGGCCCGCATTTTAGACATGGTCTAACTGTATGCGCTGACCACGTTGCCCATATCCTGCATATTTTCCGCCGCGGCCCGCCACTGATCCTGCATGAAGGAAGCCGCACTGGCCGCGTCGGCCAGTTGTGCGGCGGCGGCCGTGCTGTCGCTGACTACGGACGGCGTGTAGGAAATCACCAGCGCGTCGCCGGGCGGCGTATCCTGCACCACGGACAGACCCTGGGATATGGGATCAAAGAAGATCATACGGCCCTCCCCCGCTTCTTTCATGAAGCGGTCCGGCCGGATACGGACATTGCCCGGCATGACGCCTGCCTGCGTTGCCGAAGATGTCTTCTCCCCAAACTACAGCATGTTGCGTTTGAAATATATATAACATTTCAAAGGTAATCTGCTTTAGATGCGCCTGCCTGTCACACCCCAGGCCGTCGGCAATGCCGACGGCCTTTGTGGGGTTTTAACAACATATGGAGTTCGGAACGAAGTTTTGTTGCCTACAGGTAGGGCGAGAAAATCCAGCAGGCCGCGTTGCGCAGCTTGACCGGCAGGGATTGGCGTTTCAGATCCTCAAGGCTGATTTCGCGGCTCCGGCTGATGATGGTGTCGATATGCCCGGCCAGCAGGCCGTGGAAGGCGGGATTAAAGACTTCCATATTCAGTTCGAAGTTCAGGCGCAGGCTGCGGGCGTCCAGATTGGCCGAGCCGATCTGGCTGTAATAGCCGTCCACGGCCAGCAGCTTGGTATGGGCAAAGGGCGGCGGCTGGTACCAGACCCGCACCCCGGCGCTGAGCAGGGCCGGCAGCAGGCGGAACGTGGCCCAGTGAACATACGGCAGATTGTTTTTGGCGGGCAGCACCACGCGCACGTCCACACCGCGCTGGCCCGCCGAGCGCAGGCTGGACATGAGGTCGTGCGAGGGCAGGAAGTACGGGGTCATGATCCGTACTGAACTCCGGGCCGTGTTGATGACCCCGCAGAAAAGATCGTTAAGCACGTCCGCGTCCGAGCCGGGGCCGTCGATGACGATGCGGCAGCGGCTTTCGCCCCTGGGCTCGGTGGAGCTGGGCGGCAGGGGCGTGTATTCGCCGGTGGAAAAGCCCCAGTTGAGCAGGAAGGCGCGTCGCAGCTGATTGACGATGGGCCCCAGACAACGGAAATGCACATCCTGCACGCAGCTTTTCCGCAGGCTCTGGATATTGTCGTCGGAAATGTTCATGCCGCCGGTAAAACCGATGTCGTCGCAGACCAGCACCTTGCGGTGATTGCGCAGATTGATGCTCAGATTGGGGGGGAAGAGCTTGGGCGGCAGGAAAAGCGCGGTTCTGATGCCCCGCGCGGCGAGCTTCTTCCAGGGTTTGCGCCAGGAGTAGAGCGTGCCGATGCCGTCCACCAGTACGCGCACGTCCACGCCGCGCGCGGCCGCCGCGGCCAGGGCTTCGGTAAAGGCCGCGCCCACCTTGCCGGCATTGAAGATGTAGGTAGCCAGAAAAACGTGGTTCCGTGCCGCCGCGATGGCCTCAAGCATGGCCGGATAGGCCTCGTCGCCGTTGCGCAGCGGACGGAGCGCATTGCCGCCGCAGAGGTGCTGGTCCGTCAGGCGGCGGCCCAAATGCGCCATGCGGGCAATATTTTCAGGCACCTGCTCCGGCGGCCGCACGGGGCAGGGCGGATGGGCGTATTCGGGCTCCAGGGCGGCCTGCTGCCGCATGATCTTGTCGGCCCGGCTCTCGGCCCGGCTGATGCCGAAAAGTGCGTAAAGCAACGGCCCCAGTATGGGCAGGAGCAAGGCCGTGGCGGTCCAGCCCAAGGCCGAGCGCGGGTCTCGCTTGGTCAGCAGCGCATGGCAGACCGCCACCCAGGAGAGGATGTGGACGGCCAGCAGGCCCAGAGTTTCCAGCAGTATCAGCACAAGGCGCTCTTCGGCATCACGGGACATCACGGACGCTGACGGCCCCGCCGCCCTTCGCCGGAGAGGCGAGGAGCGAAAGGAACGCGGGCCCTTTCCGCCTGAGCCGGAACCGCTCTAGTGGCGCACGGCCAGCAGAGGGGTATCTGTATTGCGCAGCACGCGCTCGGTGATGGAACCGATCAGCAGATCGCCGAGGCCGTCGCGTCCGTCGGTGAACATGACGATCAGATCCGCGTTTTCCTCATCAGCAACGCGCACAATGGTTTCCGCCGGGGTGCCCTCTTCCACGCGGGTGTGAAAGCTGACGCCGTCTTTTTCCAGAATTTCGATAAGCGGGCAGAGCAGGGTCAGGCCTTTGGCGGCTTCCTCGCGCTTCAGTTCGGTATGGGCTTCGCCGCCCACGATCTGCGACAGCGGCTCGGTGACGTGCAGCAGGATGATCTCGCCGGAGCAGAGACCCAAGGCATGCTTAAGAGCCTGATGGGCGCGTTCGCCGTGTTTTTTGCCGCTCACCGGCAGAAGAACTTTTTTGTACATGTTTACTCCTTGTCTGCCCTCAGTGGCGGTATTCCTGCCTGGGCCGGGGTATTTTCGCATGCCGCCGCGTTTTGCGCAAGCCTTTGCCCGTTGGTGCCCAGGGCAGACGCATCTAAAAAAGTCTTTATTCCCCGATAGATCGGAGAACGAGCAAAAAGGGGCGAAGCCACCTTTGCTCCGACGGAGCGAAGCGCAGGCGGATGGCTGGTGCCGGGAGAATCCTAAAAACTAAGATTTTTGCGCGCGGGCAAGGAAAATGGCGCTTTTTGCGCGCAGCGTACTCAAGTACGTGAGCAGCAAAAAGCGCCAGATGACGCAGCCAGCGCATAAAAGGCTGGTTTTGACGGATTATCACGGCAAATAAGAGGTCTGCAAAGGCTGGAATCAGATGCGTCTGCCCTGCGTTGGTGCCGCTTGCTTTCGTCGTCCGCGAAGACCGTGCGCCTCACCGTTCAAAGTTGAAATGCTCTAGAGCCTGTTAACGCTATGCCTTTTTGCCCTCCTGCCGCGTCAGATTTCACCTGCTTTTTCGGTCGAGTACCAGAAGAGTACACTCCCTCAAAGCAGGTTTATCTTCCTTGCAGGCGAACAAAAATTCTATAGTGTTAACAGACCCTAAAACAACTTCATGATGAAAAGCGTTTTGAACGGAAACAGCCCGCTCCCACAGGGAACGGGCTGTCGTCCGCTTTATCAGGGCGCGCTTATTTGCGCGGGGTAAGCGCGATACGGTTGCGTTCCACGGCCACGGCCAGTTCGGGCAGCAGATCCTTGAGCGCGTTCATGTCGTTGGCCTTGGCCGCCCGCTCCACACAGCGGGCCATACGGGCCAGAACCCGGAAGCCGAAGGCGTCCGACTCCGCCGCGATACGCCCGGCGGCCTCGCCCACCATATAGCCTCGTCGGCTCTGGAAAGCCTGCTGGGCGTCTTCCATGGCCGCGTCCAGGCGTTCCACCAGTTGCAGGATGGTCTTGTCAGGCCCCGGCTGCGGCGGCGTTGCGGGCGCGGGAGGCGGCGGCACAGGGGCCGCTCTGTCCGTTGCGGGTCGGGCTTCGTTTGTCCCGGCCACAGGCCGGGGTTCCGGCAAGGGCATCTGCAAACGGCCCTGAACTGTTTTTTCCGGGGTCGGGCTGCTCATGGTCCGCCGGGGTTCTTCCGCCGGGGGCGGAGCAGGCGGCGCGGGGGCGGGTGAGGGGCCGGAAACTTCCGCAATAAGCGCGGCCAGGGGCGGCACTTCTTTTTTTACGGGCTCAGCTCCGGCGATAAAGTCCATAATGGAACCGTTCAGCCCTCCGGAACCGTCTGAATCGGCCGCCGTTGCGGCAGCGGTGGTCTCCGGAACGGACGGCGAAACCGGACTGGTCTCCCGCACGGGCATGCCCGCCGGGGCTTCCTGCGGCTGGGACGTTGCGGGAGTGAGCGCGGGTGCGGGCCGTTCTTCGGTGCCGGTGGGACCAGGGGCTGCCGCTGCGGGCTTTTCCACTGCCGTCGGTTCCGGCGTCGCGGGCACGGTTGCGGCGCGTCGCGCGGCAACCTGGGCGTTGGTCAGGCTCAGATCCAGACCGGCCTTGTTCACCTGCCGGAGGGCTTCTTCCGGGCCGTTGCGCCTGGGCGGAGCTGGTCTGTCAGCTGTGGCTTTGGGAGATATGGGCATGGGTTCCCCCACCCATTCGCCGGGCGTGCTCAGACTGGGACTGGTATAGACGTTCTTGGCGGTATCCGCGGTGTTCTCCGTGTCCCACCGGGCGGTTGTGGTCGGAACGGATCTGATCGTGATGCGTGGTCCGCGACGCACAGCGTTTTCGGTGGGGGACACGTCTTCCGCGTCCTGCGAACGGGAAGACAGGGGGCTGCCGATGGGCATGGGCTCGCCCACCCACTCGCCGGGCGTGTTCTGCCGGGGGCTGGTGTAGGAGCCTGTGGCGCTGGCCGTGACAGTGGGCCTGGCTTCCGGCACTTCCGGCACGGCTGCGGCCTTGGGCGCGGCTTTGGGCCGGATGGGGACAATGGTGGCGCCCGGCCGCGCGGCAAACGTGACAGGCCGGAAGGCAGGCTTACGGGGCTGTTCCGGCTCCACGGGCTTTTCCGGGGCCGGCGGCACGGCTGCCGCTGCTTTGCTCTCCGGCACGGACGTTTCCGCAACAACTTCTTCCGGCGCGGTCACCTCCACGGGGGCGGCTGTTTCCGGCTCTTCCGGCAATTCCGGAGCGGCGGAAGCGCCTTCAGCGGCAGACTGCGCGGCCTCAATGTCGACTTCCGGTACGGAGACAACAGCCTGGGAAGCTTCAACGGGCGGCGCGTTCTTCACCGCGTCCGCCGTTTTTTCCTCGGCTGCATCAGCGGCAGCAACGACTGGGGCGGGCTCCGCAGGAGTTTCCTCGGTACTTGAAACCGGGTTTTCCGCTGCCATAACGCTGCCGTCAGCCAGGTCTTCCGTGGATGGGGCGTCTTCCGGAGCGGCATCGTTTGTCTCTTGGGCCGTATCGGACTCCGCAGGCTCTTCCTCACCCCAGACCGGTCCTTCCAGGCCAGCGGCCACAGAAAATTCCGCCTGCATGGCGGCGTCTTCCGGAGAAGATGCGGGAACCGGGGCCTCGTTGCTTTCGGATTCGACCGCCGTGGTTTTGGACGTCGCGGTCATAACCAGATCGTCGGGTGCGTAGGGATTGACGAACAGGCCCGCCGGAATGTCCGGCTGCTCTTGCGCGGTCTTGTGGGACGCGTTCAGACGGCTGACCGGGGTCAGACCGGCTTCCGCCGGAGGCAGGTCAATGTCCGGCAGGGGATCGCCGTTTTCCGGCAGGCCGCTGAACAGGCCGCCCGCGGGTTTGCCGGATGTTTTATCCTCTCCCGGACCGACCAGGGGGCCGCGCAGGGATTCCGCAAAGCTCAACAGATCGGGCAGGGCCGTCAGATCCGGTATTTTCAGGGGAGAGGCGCCGTGGCCGTCCTCGTTGCCGAACAGATCCGGCAGAGGCGGCCGTCCGGCCGGTGCTCCCGCCGTTGCGACGGAAGGCGCGGCTGCTTCAGGAGCCGCCGCCGTCATATCTGTCGAGGCCGTGCCGGTTTGCCCGGCGGGTTCCGCGGGTACGGCTTCCTGTCCTGTTTCATCGGCTGTCCGCGCGGCCGCGGCGGCATCCAGAATTTCCCGTACGGTCTGGCAAAGGGCTTCGCTGTCCACCGGCTCCAGCAGGGCATGGGTGAAACCGGCGTCAGCCAGGCGGTCCCACTGGCTGTCGTCCACGGTGACGGCCAGGGCCTTGCAGAAAGGCAGGCCCGCTGTCGCCGCCAGTTCGCGGAACTGGCGCAGAATATCGCCCGCCGCCGGAGAGGCCAGCTTGCCCTGCGCTATCAGCAGGAGCGCGACCTCGCCCTTGTGCAGTTGCAGGGCCTCGCTCAAGCTGCGCGCTTCAGCGTTGCGGCAGGGCATGCCGTCCAGCATGCGGGCCAGCATCTGGCGATCCAGCGCGCTTTCCGCCGCGACCAGGACCAGTGGTTGCCTGCGTTCCACGGGCGCGTCCTCGCTGTCGTCCCGTTCCAGATATTTGAGGTGCAAGGTAAAAGCGATCGTGGTGCCGTGGGGGCTGCACTCCACGCCCAGAAATCCCTTGTGCGCGCCCGCCAGTTCCCAGGCGCGGGTCAGGGCCAGGCTGGAACGCTCCTTGGGCGGCATGCCCGAACCCGTGTCCGTGACGGTGAAGAGCAGATGCCCGGCATCGGCGCTTTCCGGCACGCGGCGCACCGAAAAATGCACGGCTCCGTGTTTGGTGGCGCGTACCGCGCTTTCCAGCAGCAGGCAGAGGGTTTCGTTCAGAGCCCCGGCTTCGCCCTCGTACATATGGCCCAGATGGGGCGGCATGTACCAGGCCAGGCCGATGCCCGCGCTTTCCGCCGCCGGAGCCACGGCGTCATGGGCTTCGCGCATCAGATGCTGCAGATTGAAAGGCGCGGCGGCTTCGGTGGTGGGCCGTTCCTGATTCAATTGTTTGGGATTGCTGACAATATCCGCCATCTGGCGGGCCGCGCCCAGCATGTTTTCCGCGTATTGGCGTACTGCCGGAGGCAGGGCGCAATGGCCCAGAGCCGCGCCTTCCCGCATCAGGCGGTCCAGGGGCAGGCGCAACGCGTCTTCCAGAAGATTGGGCGGAAAGTTGGGCGAAAGATCGGAGAGCAGACCGGCGTGCGGCGCGGTCTGAGGATCAGAGCGCGCGGCGGATGCGTCCGCCTCCGAATCATCCGAGGGCATGGGCGGTCCCGGCGGGATCAGCCGCAGATTGGGATCGTCCAGAGGCTGGTCCAGGGTGATGGTGCCGTCGGCCTCTCTGCGCACGGCCTTGGCCGCCGTGGAGTCAGCCTGTGCAACGGCCGTGTCGTGCGGGGCCCTGGTGGCGGCGATGATCAAAGCACTGAGAGCCGTGCCCCAGAGTGGGGCGGAGGCCAGGAGGTTGGGGGCAAAGCCGCTGTCCAGGCCCAGCATGCCCCCGGCCACAAAGAGCGGCGGCAGAAGGCAGCCCAGCAGAAAACGCTTGGCTCCGCCCAGTCCCATGATCCAGGCTCCCAGGGCGGTGGGTACGAAAATCAGGGTGCCCAGGGGCCAGAGATCCAGATAGCGGGTCAGCCAGCCGAAGTTCGGGACCAGAGGCAGCAGGGCCAGGACCGCGCCGGGCAGGGAGAGCAGGAGGAGCTGGATGTCCAGAGCGCGCGAACGCTCACGGGTACGCATCAGATGGCGGCCCACATGGGGCAGCAGCATCAGGGCCACACCCGGCGCCAGCACGGCCCCGGACTCGCCCAGGCCGATATGGCCGGAACCGGAGGCGGGCATGCCCATGAGGCCTTGACCCAGGGCCACGCCCACGTACAGGGCCGTCCAAACGCGCCACTGGCCCTTTTCGGACAGGCCGCGCAAAAGGCAGAGCAGCATGACCACGCCCAAGGCCAGAATGGCCGCTGTGCGCGACAGGCTGCCCCAATTGGTGGCCGCGTCCTGCGGGGTGCGCAGCATGGGCGCGAACCACAGGCCGGGCAGACCGTCCAGGCGGATATAGCAGGTCAGAGGTTCCTTGCCCGCCTCGGGCAGAAGCAGCACATTACGCTGGGCCGGGCTGGATTCGCGCCATTCCAGCGCGCCGCTCAGGCTGTTGGACACGGGTTCATAAAGCATGGGCATGCCGGGCACGCTTTCGCCCATGTCCAGCAAGAGCGTGGCGGGCCGGGCGCCCTCCGGCAGGGGAGCCAGGGTGAAGCGCAGCCACATGACCCCGGTTTCGCGCGGCAGATCCTTGAGCGCCAGAGGCCGATAGTCCCCGGCCTTGTCCGGAGCGGCGGCTTCCTCCACATCCATGGTGCCGGTTTCATCCAGCAGATAGTCGAGGTAGGGCAAAAGGGGCGTGCTGGACGTGGTGGGCGCGGCGGGCAGCATGGTCTGGGCCGGGGCGCCGCCCCAGCCGAAGCAGAGCGCGCAAAACAGAAGAACAACGGCCGAAACCCGGAAACGGGCCGTGCCGGAAAAAACATATGCCATAGTGTTTCCGCCTGTCATATAACTTTGCATGAACGCCGCGCGGTTCCGTCTCCGCGTGACGTCCGGCGAGCCGTTACGGGCTTAAACCGGAGCAACGCTGCAACGCCGGGCGTTCAACGTTGCGTGCGGCATCCGCGCGTCCGCCGGGCAGCGCGGGCATCATCTCTGACAGCCCTAATGCAGATGCTTGATCAATTCGGACACCGGCTGCCCGTCCGGCGAACGCGCGCCGGGATTGGCCTTCAGCAGGCTTTGCCAGGCCTGCACGGCTTCGTCTTTGCGGTGCAGATCGTAATAAAGCACCACGCCCTCGTTGAACAGGGCGTTTTCATGGCCGGGCCGGGCGGCCGAGGCCTTGCGGAAGCTGTCCACGGCCTGTTCGTAGGCTCCGGCCTCGCGGTACATGATGCCCAGATCCGTAAGCACGTCGGGATTGCCCGGCGCGAAAGTCAGGGAACGCTCATAGGCCGAGATGGCCTGTTTGGCCTGGCCCGTGTCGAAATACAGATTGCCCAGGGCCGCCCAGCGGGCGGCGTCCTTGGGATCGGCCAGCAGGGTTTTTTCCAGCTCGGCAATTTTTTGGGCCAGTTCCGGGGGCATGGGCGGCGGATTGTCCTGCGCGGGCCTGGCCGCCTGCTGGGCCGCGGGAGCGGGAGGCGCGGCTTCCGGCTGCGCCGTGGCGGGGTGGGTCGTAACGGCCGGGCCGTGACCGTTGATCAGGCCGCCCAGATACAGGCCCAGCGCCAGCGTCAGCAGCATGCCCATGATGCAGGTGCTTTTGCGCACCATGCCGGAAGGCGCGGCCTCCGAAGAGGCTGCGGGAGATGCACTGCCAAGGGCGTCGGGAGTGGGGCGCGTCAGCGCGTCGCGCGGCGAAGCCGCTTCCGTTTCAGGACTTTTCTTGCTTTTACGGCGGGCCATAAGCTCCTCAATAACGTGGGTGGGGCGCGGTCGAAAGTCTTTGCGGTCAACCTACAACCTGAAAAAAAAAGAGGCAAGCCCGCAACTTATGGTCAAGAAGCGGGCCTGGCAACTGCGACATTGACGGGAGGCGGTTCAGGGTCGCGCTTTTTTCTCATTGGTTTTATTGGTTTTTTTGTCAATCTTGTCCTGCCGGACCGGCTGATCCGGCGTGTTGTTTTCCGCGCCGCCGGCATGGGACAGCGGGGCTTTTTCCAGCTCCTCGCGGATGCCCTTCTTGAGATCCTCACCGGCCTTGGGGTCATGCAGGCCCGCGCTGAGATGTTCCACGCCGCGCGCCGGGTCGTTGAGGAAATGGATGTAGAGCACGCCCAGGCTGTAACGCACCGAGGCGTTGTCATGCAGGGCCACCACTTTTTCCAGAAGTTCGGCGGCTTCCTTGTGCTTGCCCTGGTTGTGCTTGATGACGCCCAACAGATAGAGCGGTTGGGGATTGTTCACATCCAGGGTGCTGGCGCGCTGGGCGAAAGTCTCGGCGGCCTCCCAGTTCTGGGCGGTCATCAGGGCTTCGACCAGGTGGACCAGGGCGTCCACGTTTTGGGGATTTTTGGCGACTTCCTGCATGAGCGCGCCGATGGCGTCGCCGCCCATGCCCGCCGGAGCCTGGGGCGCGGGCTGCACGTGCACGGTGATCTGCGGATGCTTGAAGCGTTCCGTAAGGGAAATCACCAGCATGGCCGCCAGACTCAGGGCCAGCAGCAGGGCCAGCGCGCGCGCCGGAGTGTTGAGCTTGGGCAGATCAGTCATGGTTGAGCATCTCCCATTGGCTCAGGCGGGCCGCCAGAGCGCGCTGCTGCGCGGCCAGAAAGGCCAGATACGCGCCGAGGCCGATCCAGACGGCGGCATTGGCGATGACGATCCAGGTGAGGGTATCCATACTTGTCCTCCGAGGGAGAGTTCGCTGCGGCGTTTACGCCGCCGGGTTGTCGGCATTGGCGGCCAATGCGTCGAGGCGGGCGCGTAAATCGAGCTGGCATTTGCGCAGCCAGACCAGCCCGGCCCAGAGCAGACCGAAAGAAAGCACGCAGGCAATGACCGTCATCTTCATTTCCGGCTCCAGGCCGCCGCCCTTGGCCGCGAAAACCGCCGGATGGATCGAGCGCCAGATCCGGGCCGAAATGAAGACCAGAGGCACGTCCAGAAAGGCCACCACGCCCACCACGGCGCAGACCAGGCTCTTGCGCTGCGGCGGCAGACCCAGGCCGCGCAGCACCAGATAGCCCGCATAGACGAACCACATGATCAGGGTGGTGGTCAGGCGCGGGTCCCAGGTCCACCAGACGCCCCAGGACTTGCGCGCCCAGAGCATGCCGGTGACCAGGGCCAGGCCGCTGAGCAGCACGCCCACCTCGGCGGCGGCGGCGCAGAGTCTGTCCGCGCCGGGCGCGCGGCGCAACAGATAGGCGATGGAACCCAGAAAGACCGTGAAAAAGCTGATCAGCGCCCACCAGGCCAGGGGCAGGTGGATGTAGAAGATTTTCTGGATCAGACCCAGAGTGGCCTCTTCCGGGGCATAGACATAGATCAGCCACTGGCAGCAGGCAAAGGCCAGTCCGCCCAGCAGGGCCAGAAGTTGCGGCATTTATTCGTCCCCCGTGTAGATGAAGCTGAACAGCAACAGACCGGCCCCCAGAAAGACCGCGTCAAAGGCGCAGGCCACGCCCAGCCAGCCGCCGGGCCCGTCCGGGGAGGCGGCCCCCAGCGTCTGCGCGCCCACGCCGATACCGGCCAGCAGCAGGGGCGTGAGCAGCGGAAAAAGCACGATGCTCAGCAGGGATTCGCGCGCCGCCTGCCCCTGGGCCAGAGCCCCCAGCAGGGAACCCAGGGCGCACATGCCCAGATCCACCAGCAGCAGGGCCGCCAGGCCCGGCAGCGGCGGCCCGCCCAGCTCCTGGCCCAGAAAAATCACGGACGCGGGCAAAAAGATGACCTGGGCCAGCAGCAGCAGGGTCAGGCCCGCCGCCGCCTTGCCCAGCCAGACGCCCTGGATGGGGGCGGGGCAGAGCAACAGGCCCAGGCGGGCGTTGTTGGCCTCTTCCAGGGCGTAGAGCTGGTTGAAGATCAGCACCTGGCAGAAGGCCGAACTCAGCCAGAACACGGCGGCGGCGGCCTGCGGGCTCATGCGCTCGCCGATGCCCTGGGAGAGGCTGAACACGAAAAGCAGCAGCAGGCCCAGCAAAAGGGCCTGGATCAGACCGCTGCCCCTGGCCAGGGTCAGGGAGAGATCCTTGCGGGCCACGGCCAGGGTCAGGCGCTCCTGGACAACGATTTTGGGAAGAAGCAGGCGGGCGCTGTGCCCGTCCGCCCGCGCGGCCAGCAGGGCCGCGGCTTCGCAGACGCTGAACGGCGGCTGGTGGAAAC